>CWGW01000030.1_pt2 | contig 3203 bp, 4 predicted proteins | sample 662481 | NCBI WGS metagenome assembly CWGW01 (sample SAMEA3735747, study PRJEB9488) | human gut metagenome | biome: ENVO:mammalia-associated habitat; material: ENVO:feces | place: Malawi | collected 2009-02-27 | reverse complement strand
GAAGAGGAACGCCAGGTCATCCAGATCGAGATCGGCAACGGCACCAGCATCCGCAGGATCGGTCTGATGCTCGGCCGCAACGCCTCGACGGTCAGCAGGGAGATCAAACGCAACACGTGGTTCCCGTCCAACGAGAGCGAGTCCTGACGGCCGTACCGGCCGAAACGGCTGAAGACGGGCCCGTGGGCGGGCCGCTGCCACATCGCCGGCCCCGCCCGGCGCAAGGCCGGCCGCAGGCGCGCCAAACCGCGCAAGCGCTACCGCCCGTCATGCGAACGCCTGTGGGCGCGGGTGGCCGAATGGCCGGGTTGCGGCTGGTCGCCGCTGCTCATCAGCGGCAGGCTGCGCGTCCTGTTCCCCGACGACTCCGCCATGCGCGTGTGCCCGCAGACCGTCTACCGTTGGATCTACGCCGACCGCCATCGCCGTGAACGCCGGGCGCGCTGCCTTCCACGCGGCCACAGGAGGCGTCGCAGGCGTGGCGGCAGGAGGACGTCGCGTTTCCCGATTCCCGGACGGTCTCCCATCTCCGAGCGTCCGCCGGAGGCCGGCGACCGCAGCGGTTTCGGCCATTGGGAGGCCGACAGCGTGATCGGCGCCGGATGCAACCTGCACACCGAGGTCGAGAGAAAGACCAGGTTCCTCATGGCCAGGATCGTCCCCGGCAAGACCGCCGGGGAAAGCGTCGGGGCGCGGCCGGCGATGTCCTCGCCGCTGCCGGCCGGCGCGCGCGCCGGCGTCACGCACGACAACGGCACCGAGTTCGCCCGCCACACGCGCCTGCGCGACGAGCCGGGCATGGACACGTACTTCGCCGACCCGTACTCCAGCTGGCAGCGGGGAAGCAACGAGAACAGGAACGGCATCATCCGCCGGTATCTGCCCAAACGCAGCGAGATCCGGATGGACATGGCCGGGGAACTGCGGGAGATCGTCGACGAGGCCGACAACCGTCCCATGCGCGTGCTGGGCTACCGGACGCCCGCCGAGGCATTCGCCGACGAACTGCTAGAATTGCAGGACCAACAGGGGTGTTGCACCTCTAAATAGACATCGGGGGCCTCGGATTCAATTTGTAAGCGCAACGCTTGTGTTCGGGCAACGGGGAAAAGAAGCAGTAATGTGTCAAACAGTATCATCGCCACGCCTATTATGCAGGCCAAGCCCTATCCGCCGATCGCGCCCACCCGTCCGACGCCCGCCATGCAGTGAACTCGCCGATGGAAGTGAAATCCTGGGGGCAGCGCTCAAAATCTTTGCGGCGTTGCCCACAATCTCATGAAAGCATGACTATGATTTCCGTGATTCAGGTAGGCATCTATATGGCAGCAATGCGATACGACATTCGTCGGACCCAAGGATGCCCCAAATGCGTTGAAAGCAGACTGCGCATGTTCGGATATGTCTTCGGAGAAGACATTCCAACAACTCATGAAACAATCAATCAACTATTCATGTAAGGAAGTGTATGCATGTCCACACTTGCCAGGTTGTACAACGCCTTCATCGCCATGGGATGCGGCTGCTTCTCCGTGTACTACATGGTCGCCTACCGCGACGCGGGGCTCACGATTCTTATGATCGCGCTAGTCAACGTCGTCTTCGATGTAAGCACGACGCTGGCCGAGCTGCCGACCTCGGTTCTTTTCGACCGCTGGTCTCGCGAGAAAACCCTGATGGTCGGCGCGGCTTTCCGCCTGTCCGGATTCCTCATGCTGCTGGTTTGGCCGGCCAGCTTCCCGGTCGTCTGCGCGGCGAACCTGGCCACCGGCGTCGGCGCCGCCGTCGAGAGCGGCGCCACTTCAGCGCTATACATCGAATGCTCCAGGGAGCGTGACCCGTCGCTGACCATGCGCACGCTCATGTCGCAGCTCTACCTCATCACCGGGGCCTCCACGATCGCAGGAGGCCTGGCCGGCGCTCTGCTGTTCCTCGTCGCCCCGAATCTCATCTGGCTAGGCGCATTCGTCTGCTATACGGCGGCGCTACCGCCGCTGGTCCTTTTGCTGGCCGGACGCCACGACGGCCGGAAGGATCACGAGGAAGAGACGACGCCGGACGGTCCGGCGGAATCCTCCCTTGAAGGCCGGTGCGGCATCCTCGCCTCGGTCTCCGAGCTGTTCCGCCGTCCCGAGGTCTGGCATCTCGTGCTGTTCAATCTGGGAACCCTTTCCGTGCTGCTGTTCTGGCAGTTGCTGCTGGGCGTCGGGCAATCGGGTGTCTGGTGGCTGTTCGCGGGATTACTGCTCACGAACGCGGCGCAGATCATCGCATCCCGTATCGGCGTCTTGCGTCCACGCGCCACAGACGAGGCCATCGCCGTCGTGGTGATTGTGGCTTCGGCCGCAGGCCTTGCGTTCCTTCCTTCCCGACCGGCCCAAATCGCGGCGTTCTTCCTGTTCTCCTGCGCACAGATGTTCGTCGTCGCCATCGCTTCCGCGCAGCTGCATGACGCCATCAGCGATGCCGTACGTTCCACGGCCTTCTCCGTGGTATCGCTCGTGCTCATGGCGTTCACCGCCGTGCTCACGCCCGTCTGCGGGTGGATCGGCGACGCGGTGTCCGTCCCGTGGGCGTCTCTGACCACAGTGCCGCTGCTGGTCATGGCGCCGGTATTGGGATTCTTCACGCGACGTCGACATGCACGAACGGCAGCCGCTGACCAGAGGATGGCGCGGACGAGGCAGTGACGGAACGAACGACGGAATGGGGCAGCCGAGCACATAAATCCTTCGCGGAGCACACGGGGAGGCCATCATGGAGCAGGCCGGAGACAGGGCGTTGACGTTCGGCGACATAACCGGCCTGCCGCTCGTCGGAACCATGGTGTTCGACGGCGCATGCATTGGAGCCGTGTCACAGCGGGCCTCGAAAGAGACGGAAGACGACCACTGACCGTCATGGCCGCGACGACCGCTGACGCTCCTCCCCGCCATCGTTCCGGCGTCTCTACGACGGGCGACGCCTGGAACAAACGAGATGACCGACCGTGACGGTTCCGTCGCCGTCGGCGGGCACGGTCAGGTCGGGGTCGGTGCGTTTGCCGAGCGCGTCGACCAGGGTCGAGTCGCCGGGCACGTCCGCAGCCCCCTACCGCCCGCGTCACACTGCTACAATTGTTCAGGTTCGAGACTGTAATCCGTTGAGTTGCTTGATCAGTAAGCCCGTGTCTGGAGGTATCGATGACCACCGTCCGTCTACCC
>CWGW01000027.1_pt1 | contig 7206 bp, 4 predicted proteins | sample 662481 | NCBI WGS metagenome assembly CWGW01 (sample SAMEA3735747, study PRJEB9488) | human gut metagenome | biome: ENVO:mammalia-associated habitat; material: ENVO:feces | place: Malawi | collected 2009-02-27 | reverse complement strand
AGTCCAATTTGGATGGGGCCAATCCGCAACTTCTGCACCCATCCAATCCGGCAACCGGTTGTATGGCCTTATGCATCCGGCACGTATTCGAAGATGCGCGCAATCAGTGGGAGGTATTAGCCGACGGTGTTGCCGTAGATTTGGGCTTGGAGGTCTTTACGGGCGGTCTCCATTTGGGCGATCTGGCCGAGGAGGGTGATTTTTTCCTGGCCATCGGACAGTTGGGCCATGCGGCGTTTGGCTAGGCCGATCTGGCGCATGAAGCCCATGTCCAATAGTCGGGTGAGCAGTTCGGTGGCGTATCGCTGCTCCTCCGCAGTGGCGGGGCGTAGCTGCACGGCGGCGGCACCAGGCGCACCAGCGCCACCGAGCGCGTTCGGCTGCACGGGTTGCGCACCGTTGCCGCTGTCATCTCCGGGCAAAGGCAGCGGCATGACGGCCAGCTCGTTGATGACCTGATTCAACATAGGCCCGCCGGCCTTGGTGAGGTTGTGCATCCACAGACCCTGCGGGGTGTCGTCGGACGGCAGTCCGCCGGCGGCCGCAATCACCTGAAACAGGGTGCGGAACACCGAAGTCATGAAATGGTCGATGGTCAGCTGGCCGAACATGGTACGGTCGATGGCGCGCGGCACCTGAATCAGTGTGGCCATGAACTGTTGCTCGGCGATGAACACGGCATCATCAATCTTGAAGTATGCCTGCTCGGCGGCATCGCGACGCTCCAAAGTCTTGCGGGCGGCCGGATTGGCATATGGATTAGTGCCGGGTTCCACCCGACGCTCCTCACGGTCGAACCGGCGCTTGGGCGCATAGGCGTCCTCGTCGCGCACGTGCATCTGACGGCGGGCGGCCATCACCTCGCGGCGCATCACCTCGAGATCCACGCCGATACGGCCAGCAGCCTTGCGCGCATAGGCATCCCACAGGGAACGGTCGCGAATCTGTGCCACCAGCGGAGCCACGGCTTTCATTGCCCCCACTTGACCGGGAGTATACGTTAAGTCAAACCGGCCGATGGCGGCATCGATCACGAAGTCATAGAGCGGCTTGGCATTGGCAATCAACGAGCGCACCGCCTCATTGCCTCGTTCGATACGCAGATCGCAGGGGTCAAGATTGTTGTCGGCCACAGCCACAAAGGTCTGGGAAAGGAATGCCGAATCGAGACCAAAGGCGTGCAGTGCGGCTTTCTGGCCAGCGGCATCGCCATCGAACGTGAATACGATACGTGAACTCAATGGCTGGTCTTTGATCTTCAGCGGACCGACCAATTGCACCGCACCCAGCGAATCGTCGGCAATAAGGCGGCGTACGATCTTGGCATGTTCGGCACCGAATGCGGTACCACACGTAGCAATGGCGGTGTCAATGCCGGCCAGATGCATGGCCATCACGTCCGTATAGCCTTCGACGATTACCACCTGCCGCTTCTTGACGATGGCGGATTTGGCCAAATCGATTCCGTAGAGCACCTGGGTCTTACGGTAAAGCTGCGTATCCGGCGTGTTGATGTATTTGGCGGCGATCTGGTCGTCCTCATACAGTTTGCGCGCGCCGAAGCCGAGCGTGCGTCCGGTCGAATCGCGGATGGGCCAGGTCACGCGGCCGCGGAAATAGTCGTAGATGCCGCGCTGGCCTTGGCGGGCCAGGCCGGCGTCGAAGATCTCCTTCTGCGTAAACCCCTTGGATGCCAAATGACGCACGAGATTATCCCAGCCTTGGGGCGCGTAGCCGCAGCCGAAACGTTCGCAGTCGGCTTGGGAGAAGTTGCGGCCGCCGAGCAGTTTGCGGGCGGGCAATGCCTCCTTGGTCAGGATTTGGGAGACGAAGAAACGCTGGGCTTCCTCGCAGGCTTCCAGCAGTCGGGTGCGCTTGGAGCCGGCGTTTTCGCGGTTCGGCCCGTTGCCGCTGTTCTCGTAGTGCAGCTCGATGTGGTACTTGTCGGCGAGTAGTTCCACGGCTTCACGGAAGTCGATGTTCTCGGATTGTTCGACGTATTTGAACACGTCGCCGCCCAAACCGCAACCGAAGCAGTGCCACACGCCGAGCGAGGGGCGCACGTTGAAGCTGCCGGTTTTCTCGTCGTGGAACGGGCATAGGCCGACGAATGTGCCGGTTCCGGAGGGCTTAAGCGTTACGGTCGCGGATACGATGTCATACAGGTCCGCGGCGGCGCGCACCTTCTCGACATCTTCTTTCTTAATCATTCCGACCATAAGTCTCTAGAGTAGCGCCACGTGTGAGACACGGTAGATGTGTACCATTACTTTCTTGGCTCCCCTCACTCGCCTATGGAGACAGCTCTCCTCACCCGAGGGAAGCCAAGGGATAGGTCATAGCTCTCTCAGGAAGGAAAGCTGTCAGCGCAACTGACTGAGGGTGCCCGCCACGGAACAGCCTCAGCACAGGATGGAATGGAGAGCCAAGGCGGAATTGTCGGTTAGGGACGCCACTTGATCGATGGACACGCGCAAACGTTCATTGTCGTTGGTGGACTCATTCCAATCGGCCAGGAACTGGCTTTCCAGCGCGTCGGAGGGCTGCGGTGAATCGGCCATCAGCACGTCGATCAGGTCCTCGACGATTTTCAGTTCCTCCTGGTGGAACGGCTCCCTCTCACGCGGCGCCATGACGAAATACACGGCGATGCCTTTTAATGCCACAATCTCGTAATTCGTATCCTCGGGAATCACGATATTGGCGGAGTAACGCGTCAACGGTCCCGGTCCGTACGTATCGCGAGTGGCGGTTTCCACCGACCAGCAAAACCTCCCAATCAAGTCGGAGGTGATGTTCTTCAACTGCGCCAAAGCTTGACGTGATCCGTTGAAATGCGCAGGGAACATATGCTCACGCCTGAGTCTCATGAATGCTGCCAACAGCTTATCCGCATCCCACTTGGTCCCATACCAGTCGCGCGTCTGCTCGATGATGCGGTCCAAAATCTGCGAATCGGCGAGCACAATCGGGTCGAAGGCACCAGTGGCGATGGAATCCTCAACATCATGCACCGAATAGGCGATGTCATCCGAAAGATCCATGATCTGGCATTCCATCGGCTTGGTAGCCACAGGTACGCCGATTTTCAACCATCGGAACACGGGCTCATCATCCGGGTAGACGCAGAACTTCTTGGACCGCTCCCCCTTGGGATGCTGGTCGGCCTCAGCCAAAGTCCACGGATATTTGACCGCTGCATCAAGAGCTGCACGGGTCAGGTTCACACCGGCGGAACGGCCGTCCGGATGGAAGATTTTGGGTTCGAGACGGGTCAGAATGCGCATGGTCTGCGCGTTACCCTCGAATCCGCCAATATTGCGCGCGATTTCGGCGAGCGCCCGCTCCCCGTTGTGCCCGAACGGCGGATGGCCAAGATCATGGGCCAGGCAAGCGCAGTCGACCACATCAGGATCGCAGCCAAGCATTGCGCCTATTTGTCGACCGATTTGGGCGACTTCCAGCGTGTGGGTGAGGCGGGTGCGAGCGAAATCATCGGTACCAGCAATCAGAATCTGGCTTTTCGCGCCGAGACGCCGCAGGGCGGACGAATGTATCAGCCTTGCGCGGTCACGCTCAAAAGCGGTACGGGCTTTGGACTTCGGCGGTTCAGGTGCCCAACGCTCTTCATCAAAGGCACTGTAGCCCTCATCGCTCAGCACCCGTTCCCCATCTTGCGTTGTTTCCATAGTCCAAGCATAGGCCCATATATCGGCTGCCGTACAGTGTTACAGCAGCGTGGCTGGATCGAGCTTGGCGAGGTCGTCAGCGGGCAGCACCTCGGCGGCGTGCTCGTAGAGACGCGGAATGCGATTGCGCAGGCAAGTGAAGACCTCATAGCTGATGGTATCGGCGGCACGGGCCCAGTCGTCGGCAGTGGGCTCCACAAACTGCTCACCACGACCCGGGCCGAACAGTTCGACCGTGTCGCCCTCGTGAACTCCGAGTTCGGCGGCGGAACCGTGCAAATCCACGATGAACTGGTCCATGCACACGCGGCCGCAGACGCGGTAGAGCTTCGGGCCCTCGGTGGTCATAATGCGCACTGGCCCGCCCGGCTTCTCCACATGCCTGGCACCTTCCATATCGAATCCGGAGGCGGAGCGGTGGATGCCGTCGGCGTAGCCCAATGGCACGATGGCAGTGGACGTGTCGTCTGGAGTCAGGTACGTGCGGCCGTAGGAGATGCCGTGGCCGGCCTCCACATCCTTGACCGTGCCGAGCTGCGCCTGCAGGCGCATGGCCGGGGTCAGATGCCAGTCGCGCGGGGTGCCCATCGCGGGATCGGGCTCGTAGCCGTACAGGCCGATGCCGGGGCGGGTGAGTTCGAAGTGAATCTCCGGGCGGTCCAAAGTGGCCGCTGTGTTGGCCAGGTGACGGATCTCCGGCGGAATGCCGGCCTGTTCCATGCGGCGCGTGAAGTCCTTGAATGTTTCGATCTGGCGGTCGGTGGAGGACACGAATTCGGACACATCGGGCGAATCGGCCACGGCGAGATGGCTCCACTGACCCACAATATGCAACACGCCCTCTTTGGCGAGCGGCACGAGTTTGGCGAGCGCGGCGTCGAATCCGGCCGGTGTGAAACCGTTGCGACCGAAGCCGGAATCGACCTTGACGTGTACGCGGGCGGGCTTGCCGAGCTTGCGTGCGGCGGCGGCCACCGCGTCGATGCCGGGCAGGGAGCCGACCGATACGTCGATGTCGGCGGCGATCAGCTCGTCGAACGGGACTTCGGTGCCGTTGTATACCCAAGTCAAAATATGGCAGCGGTCGGGGCCGATGCCGAGCTTGCGCAGCAGCAACGCTTCGTGCGACTGCGCGGTGCCGAGCCATGTGGCGCCGCCGGCGAGCGCGGCCAGGGCGGCGGGCAGCAGTCCGTGGCCGTAGGCGTCGGCCTTGACCACACCCATCACCGCCGTGCCGGAAGCGGGCCCGCCGACCACGGAGACCAGGTGGGCCATGTTGTCGCGCATGGTTTTGAGGTCCACGATGGCCTGTGCGGGGTATTGGCGGCGGGCGGCCGCATAGTTGGCCTTGCCCTGCTCGGACGAGAATGCGATTTCAGGTGCTGCGTTCATGCTCATAGACACCTATTGTTGCGCGAGAATGTGACGTGTAGTCGCAATCGTCTGTTTTCGCCCGGCAGTCGTACACTAATGACCGATATGCGGTTTCTCGGAAGCCGCCTTTGATTCCCGGCGTTGAGGCGTGCCGGGATCCCGGAAATCCGTCCGGTTCAGCCCCATAATCCTAGATTTCATGAGAGAAGAACATGGATCTGTTTCGTAAGAAAAGCGTGGATCAGCTTGTCGCCGAATCCACTCCCCTCAAGCGCACGATGCGCACCTTCGATCTGACGATGCTCGGCATCGGCGCGATCATCGGCACCGGTATCTTCGTGCTCACTGGCAAGGGCGCGCTGACCGCCGGCCCGGCCCTGTCCGTATCGTTCCTGCTGGCCGCCGTCTGCTGCGGTTTTGCCGGTCTGTGCTACGCCGAGTTCGCCGCCATGGCCCCGGTGTCCGGCTCGGCCTACTCCTATGCCTATCTGGCGTTCGGCGAGCTCATCGCCTTCGTGATCGGCTGGGATCTGATTCTGGAGTACGCCCTGCAGGCGGCCACAGTGTCCGCCGGCTGGTCGGGCTACTTCAACAAACTGCTGGAAGGCTTCGGCCTGCACCTGCCGGTCGAGCTGACCGCCGCCTACGGCACCAACCCGGACGTCACCACCTACTTCAACCTGCCCGGTTTCGTCATCGTGCTCATCATCACGTGGGTGCTCTCCATCGGCATCAACCAGACCAAGCGCACCAATGACGTGATGGTGCTCATCAAGCTCGCCATCATCGTGCTGTTCATCGTGTGCGCCGTGTGGTATGTCAAGCCGTCCAACTGGCAGCCGTTCTCCCCGTATGGCATCTACACGTTCCAGCCCGGCTCCACCCAGCCGTACGGCATCGTGCCGGCCGCTTCCATCGTGTTCTTCAGCTTCATCGGCTTCGATGCCGTGTCCTCTTCCGCTGAGGAGACCATCAACCCGAACAAGACGCTGCCGCGCGGCATTCTGCTGTCCCTGGCCGTTTCCACCGTGCTCTACGTCATCATGACCCTGATCATGACCGGCGTGGTGCCCTACAAGGAGTTCGCCAAGTACATCGACGCCCCGGTGGCCGGCGTGATTCTGGAGACCGGCATGAACTGGCTCGCGGTGATCGTGAACCTGGGCGCCCTCATCGGCATGACCACGGTGATGCTCGTGCAGCTGTACGGCCAATCCCGTATCTGCTACGCCATGAGCCGTGACGGCCTGTTCCCGAAGTTCTTCGGCCACGTGCACGAGAAGTACCGTACCCCGTTCAAGGGCACCTGGTTCTTCGGTCTGCTGACCGCGTTCGCCGGCGGCTTCATCAACATCAACGTGCTGTTCGAGCTGGTGAACATCGGTACGCTGTCCGCGTTCATCATCGTGTCGGCCGGTATTCTATGGATGCGCAAGACCCAGCCGAATGCGCCCCGCGGCTTCCGCGCGCCGGGCGTGCCGGTCACCCCGATTCTGGCCATCGTATTCTGCTTCGTGCTCATCGCCGGTCTCAACTGGGAGACCTGGGTGCGTTTCGCCGTCTGGTTCGGTCTGGGCCTGATCGTGTACTTCGGCTACAGCCGCAAGCGCTCCAAGCTCGGCCTTGAGCAGAAGGCCGGGGCTGACGCCAAGGTCGCTGCGACTGAGGACTGAGGACTGAGGTCTATCGGCTGACCGATAGCCGATGGCTGCTTTCGTGAAAGCCGTACGCTGAGTTACTTTCAGCGTACGGTTTTTGCGATATGAGGCCATGTCGGAGACCACCCTGGACCGTATGGTCCGCAAGAGCGTCAAAGAGACCTTGAACGCGATGCCCGCTACCAGCGGTGCATGGTGCACTTCGAACGCAACGTCCTCGCCAGGGTCACCCCCGCAACCGCGAGGTCAGACGGCGCACGCGCATGGTCGGCAGCTTCCCCGACGAACGCAGCGCGTTGATGCTCGTCTGCGCACGCGTGCGCTATGTCACGTCGAACGAGTGGTCGACGCGCCGCTACCTCGACATGTCAAGACTCGGTGAGACTGTACGGGAAGCGAACCGATCATCGCCACAGGGACGGGCGAAGACCAAAGTGCGCAAGATATCGGGCACTAGGGGCTGCGGACGTTTTCTTGGAGACCGA
>CWGW01000028.1_pt1 | contig 9958 bp, 9 predicted proteins | sample 662481 | NCBI WGS metagenome assembly CWGW01 (sample SAMEA3735747, study PRJEB9488) | human gut metagenome | biome: ENVO:mammalia-associated habitat; material: ENVO:feces | place: Malawi | collected 2009-02-27 | reverse complement strand
ACCATCGCCGTTCGTGTCCTGGAAGGAACGTGGGTAGATCTGGTACACCACCGCATTCGACCACCACGGGTTGGGGGAGGCGCCGTTCGTGCGGACGGCGTCGGGCAGGGGTTCACGGTTGAAAGAGGTCATCATCGGCTCCTTTGTTATCGTTCGATGATCGCATGGTCGTTGTGGGATCGTACGGGTGCGCCTGTGGGGTTGTCGCGGAGCGTGAATTCGCTGTCGTCGGAGCTGGAGGCGGTGACGCCTCCAGCGATCCTGCGCGTCGTGTATTCCACGGTGCTGCCGTCGCGGCGAGTGATGCGGGTCCGGGCGTCGTCGCGGAGCGGGTTTCAGGCTCGCGGGGCGCGCCGAGCGATCCGCGGCGTTGGTAGACGGGCGGGATGAGCGTGACGCGGTCGCCGCGCCATGGTTCGCCGTCCATGAGACGGACGATCATGTCGACGCCCATGCGGCACAGGTCCGCGGGCAGGAGCGGGTATTCGTCGATGCGCAGCCGCCTGCCGATCGGGTCGGTGAAGGTTCCCGCGGAGATCACGGACAGATCCGCGGGGAAGCGGATCCCGTTCTTGCGGGCCACGGCGACGAGGCTGTTGAGGAACATGGGGCCGCCTTGGGATACGATCGCGGTGTCCCCGTTGAGCATGGCCATGTCAAGGATGGTTTCGATGGCGTCGAAGTCGTCCTCGTCGGTGTATTGTTCGTCGACCCGGATGTTCCGGCGTCGCGCGTTGTCGAGGAGGGCGGACCGCAGGCGGACCAGGTAGTTCGCTCCCCCGCCGCGTTCGTAGTCGACGTGTTTGCCGCCGATGAACATGATGCGGGAGTGTCCGAGCCGGTCGAGCCGGTCGATGATGCCGCCGCCCATGAGGGTGAAGTCGATGTCGACGCACGGGATGCCCGTGTCCGCGCCGGGCAGTCCGATCGACACGAACGGCACTCCCGTGGCGGCGGCCACGGCGAGACGGCTGTCATCCATGTTGACGTCCATGAGCACGACCCCGTCCACGAGTCCGGTGTCGATGAGCCGTGCGAGTTGCTCCCCGCCGTTCTCCTCGGTCAGCAGGAGGGTTTCGTAGCCGTGGAATCGTGCCTGTCTGAGGAAGTGAAGGAAGTAGGTGAAGTAGTTCGTGTAGCTGGTCGAATCGTGAACGGGCGAGCTCAGGGCCACGAAGTGGGTCCTCGTCGCGCGGGCGGCGTGTTCGCCGGGCGCGGGCACGTAGCCGATCTCCCTCGCCGCGGCGAGGACCCTGCGTCTCGTGGTCGGGGAGATGGGTCGTTTCCCCGACATCACGTACGAGACGGTGCTGATCGACACGCCGGCCTTGCCCGCCACGTCCTTGATTCCGACCATGTCTTGCGTTCCTATCCTTCCTTGACGGTGAAGCCCTGGCTCCTACCCTGCTCGACGAGCTTGGCCTGCCATGCCTTGACGCCGTCCATCAGCGTGCCCTGGCCCATGTAGGCCGCGCCCACGGTGTCGGTGAAGATGCTGCGAGCGTACACGTCGTACGGGAGGAATTCGAATCCGGTGACCACGTTCTTGGCGGCCTCGGCGAACACGGCGTTGAATTTCTGGCCGCCGAAGTATTCGACGGTCTCGCCTTTGGTGTTGACCATGGTGGTCTGGTTGAGGAACTTGTCGTTCTTCATGGATTCGAGGTCGGCGGGGAAGCCTCCCTGGTCGACCCTGGACATGACCGCGTCCTTGTTGTGGAGCGCGTACGCCATGAACTTGTACGCGGCGTCGGCCTTCTTGGACGAGGAGAGGATCGCGAGGGAGCTGCCGCCGCTCTCGGAGACCTCGTGTCCGCCGGCCGACCATGCGGGCATCTGGGCGATGCGCCACTTGCCAGCGCCTTCGGACGCCTGGTTGAGGAACATGCCGGGCGCCCATGCGGCGGTGATCACGCCGGCGAACTCGCCGGAGCCGACGGCGCGGTACCAGTCGTCGCTGGTGCCCTTGGTCTTCGTTTCGATGAGGTCCTCGTCGATCATCTTCTGCCAGAGCTTGGTGAATTTCCTCACGCCGGGGTCCCCGGTGAGGTTCACGGTCACGGTCTTGCCGTCCTTGGACGTGGAGTAGGGGTGACCTCCGGCCTGCCAGACCATGGCATTGAAGAATCCGGCGTCGCCGGGGTCGTTGGTGATGTAGGATCCGACCGCGCGGATCTTCTTGGCGTCCTCGTAGAACTCATCCCATGTGGCGGGCGGTTCGTCGATGCCGGCCTTGTCGAAGACCTCCTTGTCGTAGAAGAACGCCATGGGGCCGGAGTCCATGGGCAGCCCGTAGATGCCGCCCGCGTAGTTGACCGAACTCCACGTGCCCGGCGTGTAGAAGTCCTTGAACTTGCCGGCCCCGTTGTCGGTGAGGTCCTTCAACGCGCCCTTGATGGCGTATTCGGGGATGGCGTAGTATTCGATCTGCGCGATGTCGGGGGCTCCGCTGCCCGCCTCGATCGCGTTGGACAGGGCCACGTACTCGTCCTTGCCGCTGCCGGCGTTGGCGAACGTGACCTTGATGTCCGGATTGTCCTTCATGAACTGTTTCGCATTGGCCTTGAGATTGTTGTCCCACGCCCATACGGTGATCTCGGTCTTGCCGTCCGAGGATGCGTTGTCGGTGCCGCATGCCGCCGTGGGGGCGATCATGGCGATCATGGCGATCACGGCCGTGGCCGTCTTGGAAAACCTCATTGTCTCCTCCTATGGGTCCCTTTTCGGAAATCGTCGGCGTCATCTTCGGTGTCGTCGACAGCTCAACATCATACGGACAGGCTTCCAAGCCCGCCAATTTATTTCGATGATTTCGACGATATCGGACGAAGGATTGCGAACCGGTTCGACGAGGTGTTCCCGCCCGCCGCACACATCCGCCAAGATTATTCCTTACGCGATGGAGGCCGGACCATCGAAAACCCGACCGATATCGGAGATTGCGTGTGCCGTGATGTGTCATGACGGAACAATCGAACTGGACCGTGTTCCTGTACGATCCGAAGACCCTGCCCATCGACGAGTCCGGATTGCCCGTAGAGGGACTGTGTTCCATGGCCGGGTACCACATCCACGTCGCCGCGACGGCCGCCGATGCGAACCGGTGCCATATCCTGCGTCCCGACACCATCTGCGTGGTCCGGTAGCCGTAGGGGCACATGTACCAGTAGCCGCCATATCTGGCCAATCGTATACGTTCCGGCAGCATGATCAGTTCGAGTGCGAACACGCATAGCCACATGAGCGAGAACGGTATGGTCACGGGCGGTGCCGTGATTGTCTGCCATATGCTCTGCATCAGGATCTCCCGTCTTTGCCGATTCCATCGTTTCCCGGTTCGTTGTCCTGTCGCGCACCCAGTAATCTCGAAGCTCGCTAATACATAAAGCCCTTGGAATCATTACGATTCCAAGGGCTTTTTCGTGACCCCGGACGGGCTCGAACCGTCGACCTTGAGATTAGAAGTCACATGCTCTATCCAGCTGAGCTACGGGGCCAAACTCGCATCAGTCTAATCGTAGGGGTGTAAAAGCTCCGCGGCATATCGCCCTAGAGCTAACGGCTCAGCCCTCGAACACGCGGTCACGAATCATGCGGCCTGACTCATCCAGTGCCGCGGAGAAACGGCCGTAATTAGACAGAATCACTCCCATGTAGAGCATATCCACAAGCGCGGCATCTGCCACGCAGGAGAAAATGGCATTGCCATAGATCGCGCGCGAACCACGTCCGGTCAGCAACACCACATCGGCCCAACTGGCCAAAGGCACGCCCACGGCATTGGTAATCGCAATGGTTTTTGCACCATGCGATTTTGCCAATCGCAGCGCCTTGACCGTATCCGACGAACTTCCGGAGTGAGAGAACGCTATGGCAACATCGCCATGGCGCATATGCCCGGCGCCGATCTGCTGCATGTAAGCATCGGTGCTGAGACGGCAAGTGAGTCCCAGATAGCCGAGCTTGGTGAACAGATCGGTCGCAGGCGTCAGCGAATTCTCCACACCGAAAATATCAATAAAACCGGCTTCGGCAATCAGCGCGATTGCTTTACGGTAAGCCTTGACATCCAAGGCATCACGCATCTCGCCAATGAGCGTTTTCGCACCTTCGGCGGCCTTGGCGGGAATCTCCTCCACATTGTCCCATGGATTCAAATCGAACCCGGACAGTGGGTCGAACGTCACCTGACGTTCGGCGGCCGGATGCCGCAATACATAGCGCAGTTCACGGTATCCGCCGAAGCCGAGCTTGCGGGCAAACCGGATTACCGTGGGCTGGCTGACATGGGCGATATCCGCCATCTGGCCGACAGTCAGATCGGCGGCTTCTTCGGCATGCTCACGAATGTACTGTGCCACGGCGCGCTCCGCCGGGCGCAACGACGGATACACATGGTCGATGCGCTCGAGTATTCCCACCGAGGACTGCACAGCAATACTCCCGCCTTCTAACGTTAACCTCTGTTTTCGAGCGTACCGGCCGTATAACGGCGATTTGGCATTAAGGACTGACCGGAATATGAACTGTGCCTGAACTCTTCCGCCGCATTTCGCACATCAGACACGTAAGATTGAGTTATGGTGCGGATTTCGGTGGGGAGCTCCACCCATCAAGTGAGCGAACGACTGTACGGCGTGTTCTTCGAGGACATCAACCACAGCGCAGACGGTGGATTGAACGCCAACATGGTGAACAACTATAGTTTCGACGGCGTCTACCTCGATCACCACACTTGGCGCGCCGCAGGCTCTGACCGCTGGCGCACCCAAGCAGACCCACTGCGATTCTGGGATTTCACCAATTGCTCGGCCGTCAGCTATGGCACCGAATCCGTGGGGCACATGGCCAGAGAATGACTACCGATTGCCCCGAACCACCGGTGCACTCCAACAGCCGTTACGTACGTATCACCCATCATCGTGACCACGGAAGGCTGGTATCGATTCGTCACCAAAGTCAGCGGGAAAACCACCGATTACGGCAAATTGCGCATCACCGTGGAATCCAGCAGTAACACCGACGACCACACCGTCGTCATTGTTCGCGATGAAGATCGAACCATATAGCGTTACACTGGTCACTTCACGGTAATAAGCCTCTTTAGCGGGCATGCGGGTTCTCGCATGCCCGCTATCGCATGCTTTCCCCGCACATTTTCGAAAGAATCACCCTTAAGGATGAGGGGAAATTGTGTGAAATAAGGGAATAATGGGGGATATCCCCCATAGCGGATGCCGATATGGGCAGCCATGATGGAAATCACGACGGTCACCAGACCGTCGGCCAACGATGAAGGAGTGTGCGGCATGTTTATGAATCTGTTCCGCAGGCAGCGTCCTGCATTGGCGCGTCTGGCTCGCAACTCCAACTCCTATCAGCACCCGATGGCCAAAGCCGTCAACTCATCCCCCATGACGTCAGCGACTTCCGCGACTTCCACTCTGGACGCGGCCATCAGCCAGGTTCACAACATCCCGGTTTCAGCCATGAGCAGGATGTCCGGCTCTCCCACCGTGTATGCCCGATAGGCTCTATTCGATAATCCAGCTCAAGGTCAGCAGCACCACCAAGAACAGCACGTTCACCGCCGAATAGACGGCGAGGTAACGCCCCTTCTTATCCGGGTATTGGCGCGTGACATTCTTATAAGCCACCAGCGAGGCCATGGATGCGATAAGCGTGCCCATACCACCCAGATTGGTGCCGATGATCAGCGCCCGCCATTGATTGCAGAAGCTGGACAGCAGAATGGTGGTAGGCACATTGCTGATTACCTGGCTGGACGCCACCGCCACTTCCAACGGATGGGAACCGACCAGGGTGCGTGCCAGCTCATAGAATTCAGGCACACGGCGCATGTTACCGATGAAAATGAAGAACATGCAGAAGGTCAGCGGCAGTCCCCAGTCCACATATTTGAACACGCGGCGGTCGGTGAACAGGAACGATACGACCACAATCACGCACATGGCCCATAACGGGATGGTGCCGGAAACAGCCAGCAGACAGACGATGAACAGCAGTGAATAGATGACCGTGCGCCAGCCGCCGTAACCGGCGCCGTAACCGGTGATGCGGATCTCATCGGGCTGATGTTTGCTGCGTTCGGGAGCGAGCACACCGGTTTCGAGATCGCCCAAATCGCCCACTGGTTTGCTGCCGAACACCACGGATATCACAATGACCAGCAGTATCGCTGCGGTGAAGGAATACGGCGCCATGATGCTGATAAATCGCTTCGTCGACATTTCGGTGAGCGCTTTGAGGTACAGATTGTGCGCGTTGCCGACCGGCGTCAGCATACTGCCCACATTCGCGCCGATGGTCATCAGCGTGGCCACCAGTATGGTCTTATCCTCTTGGCCCGCCATGATAAGCACCGCAATAGCGAATGGCACGAACGTGACCAGGGCGACATCGTTGGTGATGAGCATCGCGGAGAAGAACGTCAATGCCACCAAGGTGAGCACCAGCCCGCGCATGGTGGAAGTACGTTGCAGCAGACGGGAGCCAATGATGCGGAAGATGCCGATTCGCTGAAATCCGCAGACTACAATCATCAGGCAAATCAACTGGCTGATGGTGCTGGCATGGATGTACATGGTGTATTCATCATCCGGAGGTACTACAAAACACGAAATCAGTGCAAGTATTGCGGCAACAACAAGAATCGTTTCATTTTTGGCCACATTGACCAGCCAACGCCGCATTCATTCCTCCATGAACATTCCCGTTACCGCACTTGTTTTATTCTACGCGCAGATTGGCATAAGGTACGTAGTCTCGTCGCTCAGCCGGCCTGAATCGCCCGCTCTAATGCTTCGCAGATGACTCGGATGCCGTCGGTGATATCGGCGGCATCCGGGCGCACAAAGTTGAGACGGATATGGGAATCATCCATTTCGTCAACATCGAACACACTGCCCGGCATGAATGTGACGCCTTGCGAACGGCAGGATTCCAGCACGTCAAGCGAGCGTACACCCTCCGTCAGGGATAGCCAGATGTAATAGCCTCCGGCCGGCACAGTCCAACGCACGCCGTCTGGGGCGAATCGTTGCAATGCCGCGATTGCGGTGTCTCGACGCCGCCGATAGGAATCAGTCAGCGTTTGAATATGCTCGGCGATGCGACCTTCCTTAAGCAGCCCCAAGCAAATACGCTGCGATGACGTGCTCGTATGCTGGTCGACCATGCGGCGTAGAGCCGCCAGGCGGTTGATGACGTGCGGGTCGGCCACAATCCACCCTGTGCGCAGGCCCGACGTAACAGTCTTCGAGAACGTGGACAAGTACATCACATATCCCGCGTTCTCCATGCCCTTGAGCGGTATGGGGCGATGCGAATCGGATGACTTCCCGCCATACCACAGGTCGCCGTAGGCATCGTCCTCCACGATTAGGCACTGGTAGCGTCGTGCCACGTCGATGAGTTCACTGCGGCGTTCGGGCGGCAGCGTGGTGCCGGTGGGGTTTTGGAACGTGGGAACTGTGTAGATGAGTTTGGGGCGGAATCGCGCGCAATAGCCTTCCAGCAGGTCGGTGCGCATGCCGTGTTCATCGACCGGCACGCCGATGATGCGAGCATCGGCCGAGCGGAACGTTTGCAATGCGGGGAAGAACGTGGATTGTTCGACCAGTACGCAGTCGCCAGGATTGACGAATGCGCGCACGATAAGATCGATGCCTTGCTCGGAACCGGAAAGCACCATCACGTTTCGCACATCGCACTGCACGCCGCGTGTGCTCATATGCTCGGCAAGTAATGCGCGGAGTTCATCGAATCCTTCGATAGGCGATTCTGGCTGACCGTCGAATTCGCGCGATTCGAACGCTTCAATGCTCACTGAACGCAACAAATCGTCGGGAATATCCGCCGGATTAGGCGAGCCGGTGGCAAAGTCGATGATGGTATCGCCGCGTTGCGCCCGCTCAGCCGAGGCAATGTCGTGGTAGGTGAATCGGTTGGAATAGTCGGAGAACAACACCGACCACGGCGGCCGCACAACACTCGGTTTCGACTCCTCGTCAATCGGCTTATGTCTCACTACAGGAATCCGGGCAGTCTCAGTATGCTGCAACGGCAGCACGAACGTGCCTTTGCCTACTTTGGAGGCGATGAGTCCCTCATCTTTGAGTTGCTGATAGGCCTGTAATACCGTGGTGCGATTGACCTCGAGGCGTGAGGCTAACTCGCGTTCAGGCGGCAAACGATAGCCCTCAGCCATTGCGCCGGAGACAATCTGTTCACGCAGCTCAGCAGCCAGCTGCCGGTACATCGGCACCGTGCTGCGCCGGTTCAGCGTGAACTGCATGGCAGATCGTCTCCTTGATTCGTCGGTCGAATACCAGTCTAACGGCAGACGAATCGGCTACAGCGACAGGAAGAGCTCGTGGATGCGGATGTCGTCCGTGAGTTCGGGATGGAAGGCGGTGGCAAGGATGTTGCCTTGGCGCAGGCCCACCACGTGACCATCGACTTCGGTTTCGACCGTAGCCTCGGGGCCGACCGACACCACGTAGGGTCCACGGATGAACACCAGTGGAAAGTCCGCGATGCGCTGTGGGTCGTCGGCTTGGCCGAAATCAGCGATGGCTTGGAAGCTGCCGAGCTGACGACCGTAAGCATTGCGGCGCACTACAGCGTCGAGCGCGCCGAAGTAGACGTTCTCATCATTCTCGAGCTTCTTGGCCAGCAGAATCATGCCAGCGCAGGTGCCAAGCACCGGTTTGCCGGCCTTGATGTGCGCGGCAAACGGCTCGAACAGGCCGGTGGAACGCAGGAGTTTGCCTTGCGTGGTGGATTCACCGCCAGGCAGGATGACCCGGTCGATGGATTCATCGAAATCCTCGGCCGCGCGCAACAGCTTCCACGGGGCGCCGAGCTTGTCGAGCACCGCCGCATGTTCGGCGAACGCGCCCTGCACGGCCAGAATACCGGTCACGCCGTGCGTGGCGGTTTCGGCGTCTGCGGATTCTTCTTTGGAAATATATTCAACAGCTACAACCATGTTGTCCTCTCCGGCTTCGGCTCCCGTCACTCGCCGCGAGCGGCCATGATGGTCTGAATCTCGTCCTCGTTGATACCGACCATGGCTTCGCCTAGGTTTTCGGACAGCTTGGCGAGCAGATCGGCGTCCTGCCAGTTGGCGGTGGCCTTGACGATGGCGGCGGCGCGCTTGGCCGGATCGCCGGACTTGAAGATACCGGAGCCCACGAACACGCCTTCAGCACCGAGTTCCATCATCAGGGCGGCGTCGGCCGGGGTGGCCACACCACCGGCGGCGAAGTTCACGACGGGCAGACGGCCGTTGTCGTGCACGTACTTGGCCAGATCGTAAGGCACGGCCAGCCGCTTGGCGGCCTCGTAGACCTCGTCGTCGCGCAGACCGACAAGTTCGCGGATCTGCTTGTTCATGGTGCGCATGTGGCGCACGGCCTGAATCACGTCGCCGGTGCCGGGCTCGCCCTTGGTGCGAATCATGGCAGCACCCTCGGCGATGCGGCGCAGCGCCTCGCCCAGGTTCTTCGCGCCGCACACAAACGGCACGTCGAACTGGTTCTTGTCGATGTGGTACACGTCGTCGGCCGGGGAAAGCACCTCGGATTCGTCGATGTAATCGATTTCGATGGCCTGCAGAATGCGGGCCTCGGTGATGTGGCCGATGCGCACCTTGGCCATAACCGGAATCGAGACGGCTTCCTGAATGCCCTTGATCATGGCCGGGTCGCTCATACGGGAGACACCGCCGGCGGCGCGAATATCAGCGGGGATGCGCTCCAGCGCCATCACCGCGCACGCGCCGGCATCCTGCGCGATTTTCGCCTGTTCGGGCGTGGTGACGTCCATAATCACGCCGCCCTTGAGCATTTGGGCCAGATTACGGTTGAGTTCCGCACGATTCTGCGTCATGAGTTTCCCTTCGTTTCGACGCTGCTTGGTATCGCGCTTCATT
>CWGW01000029.1_pt2 | contig 15425 bp, 13 predicted proteins | sample 662481 | NCBI WGS metagenome assembly CWGW01 (sample SAMEA3735747, study PRJEB9488) | human gut metagenome | biome: ENVO:mammalia-associated habitat; material: ENVO:feces | place: Malawi | collected 2009-02-27 | reverse complement strand
ACAACAACATCCAGATCACCCACAATGCAGGTGACAAGACCGAGATGAGCGCCCGGCGCCGCAGCTCAAGCCCAAAGTCCGCCCCATTCCTCCTGCGCAGAACGGCCTGATTCCAGCGCTCCGGCAACCGGAGCCGTCGGAATCACGCCGTTTTGATGCACCCGTGGTCGTGCCAGCGGATACAGTCGTCGATCGGGACGAACACCTCGTCACGGGCACGCTCCTCCCAATGCCCGGGGTGGACGGATTCCGTTCATTCAGTCTCCGGGAAAACGCCCGCACCCCGGAACGCGAGAACCCCGCGTCCCTTGCGGGAGCGGGGTCCAAGCGGTATGTCCTTGATTCTGATGTTTCGGATAAGGGGGCCCGAATCAGCGGGCGTAGAATTCGACCACGTACTGGATGTTGACCTGCACCGGAATCTCTTCGACCTCGGGCTTGCGGGTCAGGGTGGCCTTCAGGGAGGCAAGGTTCACGTCGAGGTAACCGGGAACCGCGGGCAGCACATCACGGTGCACGCCTTCGGCGGCGATCTGGAACGGAACCATGGTCTGGCTCTTGGCCTTCACCTGGATGGTCTGGCCGGGCTTGACGCGGTAGGACGGGCGATCCACCACGTTGCCGTCAACGAGGATGTGACGGTGCACCACGAACTGACGGGCCTGGGCGGTGGTGCGGGCGATGCCAGCACGCAGAACCAGGTTGTCAAGACGGGTCTCGAGGTCGGTCAGCATGGCGTTACCGGTCTGGCCGGCGGTACGGGTAGCCTTCTCGTAAGCGGCGCGGAGCTGCTTCTCGGAGATGCCGTACTGAGCGCGCAGACGCTGCTTCTCGCGCATACGCACCGCGTAATCGGATTCGGTGCGGCGACGGTCACGGCCGTGCTCGCCAGGAGCGTACGGACGCTTTTCGAAAATGCGCTGAGCCTTAGGGGTCAGTGCGATGCCGAGGGCGCGGGACAGGCGCACCTGACGGCGAGAACGCTGAACGTTCGTCATTGGATTATTCCTTCTGTCGTTATCTGAACGGAACGCTCGGTTTCATGCGATTCCAAGCGCTGAGTCGGGCCTCTCCAACGCTTCGTCGTGATTGCTCACGAGCGGGTTGGCGTTCTTGCGATCGCCTACCGCCGACCCGTTGACGGGCTATGACTCCAGACGGTATCTACCAGTTGGCAGACACCAACGGTTAATATTACACTGCAGCCGTGGACAGCACTCCGGCGTCCATGCGGTATACCTTGTCCGCATACTCCAGCGCGTCCGGATCATGCGTGACCATGAGGATCGCCGTACCGTTATCGGCTTGGCTTCTCAGCAGTTGCATCACGATGTCAGTGCTCTCTTGGTCAAGATCGCCGGTCGGTTCGTCCGCGATAAGCAATTTGGGCTGATTCATCAGGGCGCGGGCGATGGAGACACGCCGCATCTCACCGCCGGATAGTTCGCGCGGATAGCTGTCTGCCAAATCGGCGACACCGAGCTGGGTGAGCAGATGCTTGGCGCGCTCGGTAAGCACATCAGGCTGTCCGAGCGCTGAGTATAAGGATTGGTCGGTGCCTGTGATTGGCGCGATGACATCCGGCATAAACGGATCCGGCTCGGTGGAAGACTCGGTACTGTTCTCATCGGATGCGGAACCGTTATCGGCCTCAGATTCGATGCAAGGCTCGGTCTCGGCCATATTGTTCTGTTTTTGCACGGCTGCATCGTCCTTATTCTCAGCCTCCATGAACGGCAGAGCATCCGGGAACATCGTCGCGGGCAGAATCACATTGTCGAGCACCGTGAGATTGCCGAGCAGGGTCTGGCTTTGGGTCACGAAACCGATGGTTCGGTTGCGCAGTAGGGACAGTTCCTTATCGCTCAGCTCAGTCACTTCACGCCCATCCACACGCACGGTTCCCGAACTTGGGCGCACCAATCCGGCGACCATATTAATCAGGGTGCTTTTACCGTTACCTGAGCGGCCGACGATGGCGACGAATTCCCCGGCGTCAATCGTGAGATCGACGTGACTGACCGCGTCAAACGGCGTGCCGCGACGGACGAACTGGCGGGTCAAATCCACCAATTCCAGCAGATGAGATGCAGTTTCGGTCATGTCACTCCCCTTCTCGCAGGGTCAGATAGGCTTCGGGGCGGCCAAGCCGCCACATGGTCAGCAACGAGCCGACAATGCCGATGGCGGTTGAGCATACAATAGTTATGGCAATGAATCCGATAACGGCGGCCGGTCCGGCTTGCAGATATGGCAATTGCAATTGTTTGCCGATCAGCGAGCTGAATGGGAAGATCACGAGGCTCGCCACGCCTATGCCGATTACGCCGCCAATCAGTCCGATAATGGCCGATTCCTTGAGAGTGATGACATCCAACATGCCACGCGTGGCTCCCATAATGCGCAGAGACGCGAACTCGCGCTTGCGTTCGTTCACCGAAGAGGCGAATACGGCGAGCAGCACGATCACACCCATCACCCAGATCACGGCCACGAACACCTTGAGGTAGGTGACCAATGCGGTCAGCGAGGTCTTGGTATTGGCGGTGATGCCGCCGGGATACACGTAGCCCAGATCGGCGAATCGGGAGTCAATGCGTTTGATGTTTTCGGCCACGGTTTGCGCCTCATACCCCTGCTTGACCTTGATCATCACAGTGGAGACGGCCTTGCCCGCATATTCCATGGGCATGACCTGCTTGGAGACCTTGGACGATGCGGCGACCATGTCGGGCACAGTGGCCTGGCTGATGAACACCGAATTGTCGAGGCTGGTACCGGTATTGGCCAGCTGAGCGACCACCGGCCATTTACGGCCGTATAGCTCAATGGTGCCATCGGTGGACACATTGACGTTCGCGCCGGCGATCATCTTGCCGTCTTCGAGGGTGCCTTTGAATTGGGAGGCAACCCATGGCTCGATAACGAAATCGGTGGACGGGTCGTAGCCGATGATCTGCAATTTCTCGTCACAGCAGGCGGCGGCCAGTGACGATATGTAGGTTTGTTCGCTGGCTTGTTCGATGCCATCCGCTTGCTTGACCTCAGTGGCGATGTCTCTGGTGAAATAGAACGTGCTGGGGTTGCCGTTGGCCAACAGCGCTTCGGCTTTCTGCGCGGTGTCCTGAGGCACAACCATCAGGTCGGCGCCGAGGCGCTTCTCCATGCTGGTCATACCGGTGTTGAGGTTCATGGTCAGCATGGTGCCGCCGAAGAACGTCAGCGCAAGAATGGTGACGACGGCGAGCAGGGCGCCGGTGCGGAATGGCTTGCACTTGAGATTTTCAAGCGGCAGGCCGCGCAATGCGATATGCGATGGCACGATGGGGGTCCTTATTGATTATGGTGCGGTTGTAATAAGCGAAACCGGAACCCGACTCCTGGAATGAAATCGGACCCCGGTCACACGAGGTCAAGTTCAGTGCTTGGCCGCTCGGGAATCGAGCCAGATGGCGACAGCGGCGAATACGAGAGTGAGTACGCCGAGCACGATAAGCGTGGGCAGCATGACCATGCGGCAGTGCATCATGGCGCCCTTGCAGATGCCGATCAGGAAGGTGGGCACAGCAAGCAGCAGCAACGCGTTAGCGCTGGCGGCGATGTTCAGACCAATACGGACCTGGGCGTTGACGAACAAGGCCACGACGCCGAGCACCAGAATCACAACGCCGATACCGGTGGCGGCTTGCTGCGAGTAATGGCAGGCACCCGGCATGTCATGGCCGGTGCAAGCGTGAGCAAAGGTCTGGGGTGCGATGGCAATAAGCGCACCGAACAGAATATTGGGCACGGATGCGAACAGCTTGTTCTTCATAACTTCCTTCCTCTCCCCTGCTACCAAGGGTTCGTGAGCACAACCTCCGCATTATGGCCACAGTGTGATGAGGAACACAAGTCTTGTTTTTTATGAGATTATCTGGTATATGCTTTCAGCTCACAGCTTTTCGATCGGTGCCACGCGGAGCATGAGGCGTTTGACGCCGGCTGACCCGAAGTCCACGGTGATGACCGAATTGCGGCCCTTGTCCTGCGCGTCGGTGACCTTGCCGAGACCGTACTGATCGTGGCTGATCATGTCGCCCACAGCAAAGTCAGAGATATTCAGTCCATTATCTTTAGCGAGCTTGGAACTTGGCATGGAAGATCCGGCGGAACCGGACTTCGGCGTGGTGTGGCGCGTAGTGACCTTGCCGCCACGAGTGCCGCCGGACGCCGAACTGGAACGGGAACGAGAACCATATGAAGAGCCGGAACCCGAACCATAGGACGAACCCGAGCGCGAGCGGGAACCGTAGGAGGAGCCGGAACGTGAGCCATACGATGAACCGCCCGAACGGGAGCCATAGGACGAGCCAGACCCATAGCTTGACGAGCCGTAATGAGATCTCGAGCCATACGACGAACCCGAACCGCGAGAGCCGAATGTCGAGGACCCACCGAACGTCGTACCGCCAAAATCGTCATCATCCCAGCCGCCGTAATCGTCGGCGAATCCATCGGATTCCCAGTTGGCGCGCATGCGTTCCACGCCGGCCTCACGACGCTTCCAGTCGATCAGCGAATCCGGAATCTCGTCAAGGAACTGGCTGGGCATCATATCGGCGGCCTGACCCCACTGGGAGCGTACAGCCGCGCGCGTGACGTACAGCCGCTGCTTGGCGCGGGTAATACCCACATAGGCAAGTCGGCGTTCCTCCTGCAGTTCGGTGGTGTCCTCCATCGAACGCGAATGCGGGAACGTGCCCTGTTCCATGCCGGTCAGGAACACCACCGGGTATTCGAGGCCTTTGGCGGTGTGCAGGGTCATCAGCGTCACTTTGCCGGAATCCTCCGCCTCGCCGGGCAGCTGGTCGGAATCGGCCACGAGCGCGGTGGTCTCCAGGAATGCGGATAGCGTGGCGTCGGGCGTGTTCTGCTCGAACTCGGCTGCGGTGGACTGCAGCTGGGAGAGGTTTTCCAAACGGGAGGCGTCCTGCGGGTCCACGGACTTTTCCAGCTCTGCACGCAAGCCGGACTTCTCCAGCACTTCGGCCACAATCTCGCTGGGCTTGGCGTCATGTGCTCGCGTGAATTGCGAGAGCTCACCCATCAAATCACGGAAGGCCTTGAGCTGCGTGGCGGTACGTGTGGGCACGTCCTGAATTTCATCCAAATGCATGAGTGCATAGAAGAAGCTGGTGCCACGTTCGCGCGCATAGGCGAGCAGGATGCCCTCGGCACGATCGCCGAGCCCGCGCTTGGGCACGTTCAAAATTCGACGCAGGTTCACGTCATCATCCGGGTTGACCAGCGCCTGCAGGTAGGCCAGCGCGTCCTTGATTTCACGGCGTTCGTAGAACTTGGTGCCGCCGACGAGCTGGTACGGCAGCCCTGCGTTGATTAACGCCTCTTCGAGCGAGCGGGACTGCGCGTTGGCGCGATACATAATCGCCATGTCAGAGTAGGCGATATCTTCTTCGGCGTGCAGTCGGGCGATTTCGGTGGCCACCCACTGGGCCTCCTGCTGGGCGTTATCCGCCGCGTAGCCGACGATTGGCTCGCCTTTACCGAGTGCTGTCCACAGTTTCTTGGGCTTGCGTCCCTCGTTGTTGCTGATCACCGCGTTGGCCGCGTCCAAAATGGTCTGCGTCGAACGATAGTTCTGTTCGAGCATGATGGTCTTGGCGTTCGGGAAGTCCTGTTCGAAATCTTGGATGTTGCGGATGTCGGCGCCGCGGAAGGCATAGATGGACTGGTCGGAATCGCCCACGACGGTGATCCAAGCAGGGCCCGCCTTGCCGGCGTTCGGCGCGCCCGGAATGGCCTTCTCCCCTGTGTCCACACCGGCCAGCTCGCGTACGAGCACATACTGGGCGTGGTTGGTGTCCTGATACTCGTCGACCAGAATGTAGCGGAAACGGTGATGGTAGTACTCGGCGACGGCCGGGTCGGTGCGCAGCAGTTCGACCGTGCGCCCAATCAGATCATCGAAGTCGACGGCGTTGGCCAGAGCGAGCCTGTGCTCGTATTCGGCGTATATCACCGCGTAGATGGCTTCAAGGTCGCCCACCGTGCCGAACTGGTAGCCGCGCTGGCCGGGCGTGAAGTCGGGCGCATGGACGGCGAGGTTTTCCTTCCAGCCGGTCAGGTTGTTTTTCAGGTCGGAGATGTGGCCGAGGATCGAACGCGGGGTGTAGCGCTTGATATCGAGGTTGAATTCGGTGGCGATGATTTTGACGAGTCGCTCGGAGTCGGCGGAATCGTAGATGGAGAAGCCGGATTTGAGGCCGATGGATTTGCCGTCGCGGCGCAGGATGCGCACGCAGGCGGAGTGGAAGGTGGAGACCCACATACGCTGGGCCACCGGGCCAATCAGCGAGCCGAGTCGTTCGCGCATCTCGGCGGCGGCCTTGTTGGTGAAGGTGATGGCCAGGATCTGGCTGGGCCATGCGCCGAACTGGCTCAGGATCCATGCGATGCGTCGGGTGAGGACTCGGGTTTTGCCGGAACCGGCGCCGGCTCCGATCAGCAGCGCCTGGCCGCGGTATTGCACGGCTTCGGCCTGCTGCGGGTTCAGGTCGCCTACGAGTTCCTGCGCGCTGCGGGCGATGACTTCCGGCTCGTCGTACACTGTTGCCTCCCTTTGAATCGCGACATTCATGTTTACCACATGCACGGGTCAGCGTCGGTGTGACGAACCGGCCCGGGGCTGGGCGGCCGGCGGACGGTTCCGTTACAAGCGAATGACGTTCCGACGGCCGACGGTATCACTCGGCGAAGAACCGCCGACATGCCGCTCTCGCATCGGACAACGTACACTTTCAGATATCCATATCATCCATATCGGTTGTGGCACACGATGACAGGAGGTCCGATGCAGGAACTTGAGGAACGAATCCAGAGCGAGGGAACGGTAAAGGAAGGTGACGTGCTCAAGGTGGACGCGTTCCTGAACCACCAGTGCGACGTACGTCTGTTCGACCGTATGGGAGCCGCGTGGGCCAAGCATTTCGCCGGCAAGCACATCACCAAAATTCTGACCATCGAGGCGTCCGGCATTGGCATCGCATGCGTGGCCGCCCAGCATTTCGGCAATGTGCCGGTGGTGTTCGCCAAGAAAGCGCAGTCCATCAATCTGGACGGCGACCAGTACACCACCACCGTGTATTCCTTCACCAAGCAGAAGGAATTTCCGGTGATCGTGGCCAAGAAGTATCTGAATGCGGGCGACCATGTGCTGCTGATCGACGATTTCCTGGCCAACGGCAAGGCGCTGCGCGGCCTGATTGATCTGTGCAAGGCGGCCGGCGCCACGGTCGAGGGCATTGGTATCGCCGTGGAAAAGGGCTTCCAGGGCGGCGGCGACGCGCTGCGCGCCGATGGTTACGACGTAGATTCGTTGGCCATTGTCGAATCCATGGATCCCGGAACCGGCGAGATCACCTTTAGGCACTGAGGACTATTGCCCGCTCCCGCTGGCGGGAGCTGTCACGACAGTGACTGAGGGTGGTTCATCTTGACCGCAGACCACCCTCAGTCGGCTACGCCGCCAGCTCCCGCCAGCGGGAGCAAACAAAAAGGGAACAGAGAAAAGAGAATCATGTCAGAGAAGAAAACCAAGAATTCCATATCATTTGAGGCATTGTCCTCGCTGGACGCGCCCGTATCCTTCTGGAAGGGCATTCCGTTCGGCCTGCAGCATGTGATGGCCATGTTCGTGGCCAACCTTGCCCCGATCTTCATCGTCGCATCCGCCGCGAAGATGACGCCGGCCCAGTCGGCCACAATCATTCAGTCCGGTCTGCTGGTGGCAGGTCTCGGTACCTGTCTGCAACTGTATGGCGCGTGGCTCATCGGCTCCCGGCTACCGATGGTCACCGGCATCTCCTTCACCTACGTGGCGGCCGCCGTGGCGATTTGCGCGGACAAGGGCTATGGCGCCGTGGTCGGCGCGGTGATGGTCGGCGGCCTGCTGGAACTCGTGCTGGGCTTGACGGCCAAATATTGGCGTCGGTTCGTGCCGCCAATCGTCTCCGCCATCGTGGTCACCTCCATCGGTTTCTCCCTGCTCAACGTGGGCGCCACGAGCTTCGGCGGCGGCAGCGGCGCCAAGGACTTCGGCAACTGGCAAAATCTGACGCTCGGGCTTATATCATTGGTCGCCTGCTTGGCATTCCAGCTGTTGATGAAGGGCACGGCCAAGCAGCTGTCCGTGCTATTCGGTCTGGTGGTCGGTTACGTGGTGGCCATCTGCATGGGCAAGGTCGATTTCTCCGGTTTCCAGAACCTTGCCATTGTGTCTGTGCCGCAGATCATGCCATTCAAGCCCGAGTTCGACTGGGGTTCGATCATCTCCATCGGCCTGCTCTATGTCGTCTCCTCTGTTGAGGTGCTGGGCGACACCGCCGCGCTGACCAAAGTGGGTCTGAACCGTACGCCGACCGAACGCGAGACTGCTGGCGCCATCGCCGGTGACGGCCTTATCTCCACCGTCTCCGGCCTGTTCGGCTGCCTGCCGCTGACCTCCTTCGCGCAGAACATCGGACTTGTGGCCATGACCAAGGTCGTCAATCGTAAGGTCATTCTTTCCGGTGGCGTAATCCTGATTTTGGCGAGCTTCGTGCCGGCCATCGCCGAGGTGTTCAACTCGCTGCCGCAGGCTGTGCTCGGCGGCTGCACCATCATGATGTTCGGCAATATCATTCTTTCCGGCTTCCAGATGATCGCCGAAGCGGGCTTCACGCAGCGCAACATCACGATTGCGGCGCTCTCGCTGACCATCGGCATCGGCTTCACCCAGGTGAGCGACATCTTCGCGCAGTTCCCGGCCCTGTTCCAGCAGATTTTCGCCTCGAACTGCATCGCCGTGGCGTTCGTGGTGGCCGTGATCCTGAACGCCGTGCTGCCCAGTGAGGAGCATTTCCTCTCCGCGCCCAAGGAGGCACCGGCCGACGCCGAGTGACGACCGCCGGATCTTTTCGCATGTGCCCGCAACCATTTCGGTTTGCGGACACATGTGTTATGCGGGAATCCAGCGAACGAACAAGCATACGGACTTTTCCGATCGCATTGCTGCGCCATCGCAATCTTCGCAAAACCACGTTGCCAATCATATCGTTTTTCGATATATCATTATCGTTATTCGAAATATTCGATGCAAAGGATCGTTTCATGAAGCGCTACATGAACAAGTGGGTCCTGCTTGGATTGAAGGTCATCATCGCGCTGGTCTGGCTGGCCTGCCTCTGGAGCCAGACGTTCGCCGCGCCCATACTGAGCGAGGCGATGGCCGGCCTGTACTCCAGCCAGGTGGCGATGCGCTGGCCATACCTCATCATGGGCATACTGTTTCTGGTATGCGTCGAGATAGCGTTTGCGGCCGTCTGGCGGCTGCTTTCGCTATCCGGCTCCGGCACGGTGTTCACCGCCAAGGCCATGCCCTGCGTGAACTGGGTGCTTGGCTGCGCGGCGATCGCCACTGCGCTGACCGTTCTCGTATCCCTGTGTTTCCTTATCTCCGGCTGGCATGATGCGACCATGCCGGCCATGGATTACTACACCATCGCCCTGGTGCTTGGTGTGGCGGTCTCGCCGAAATCGGATTCATGCTGCTGATGATTGTGATGAAAGGCCTGTTGCGCGCCGCCACCGACCAGTCCAGCGAGCTCGAGCAGGTGATCTGATATGACGATTCGCATCAATCTCGACGTCATGATGGCCAAGCGCAAGATCGGGGTCGGCGAGCTTGCCGAACAGATCGGCATCACCCCGCCAATGTGTCCATTCTGAAGAACGGACGTGCCAAAGCCGTTCGCTTTACCACGCTGGATGCGCTTTGCAAGGCCCTCGACTGCCAGCCCGGCGACATTCTCGAATGGGAGGACAGCGACCGGTAGTCGTTCAGCCTATCGGGGCGAACGCCATGCAGGCGCGTGCGATCATCCAGACCGCGAAGGCGATGGCAAGCTGAATCACCTTTTGCACTCTAGAACTTGGAACGACTTATAAGCCTGTGCAAGGCTCTCGTAAGGAGCTTTCTGCCTTCAAAGAGGTACATTCGCCCATTTACGGAATGCTATCTGCTGTCAAAGAGGTACCTGATACGCGAGAACTCGAGTATGAGCGTTGGAATTGCAACGGTCATGCTCGAGTTCTCAAGGCTTAGATACCCCTTTGAAAGCAGATAGCATTCCGCAAAAGGCCTGATGCACCTCTTTCAAAGGAGATAGCTACAAGTTTTATGCTCAGATGCCCGGATGAGCAGTTGCTCAGACATGCAGGCGCGCCACCCATTCGCGTACGAGAGCTACGACGGCTTCGGGTTGGTCGATGTGCGCGTTGTGACCGGCATTGTCTAACGTCACGAAGGTGGCGTTGAGATAGTGCGGCAACAGGGCTTGCTGGTCTTCGTATCCGACGATCTGGTCTTGTTTGCCGGTGACGATGAGCACCGGACCTGCATATGTGCCGAGTGTTTTCTCGGGGTCGTCATCCAGCCAATAGCGTTGATCCAGTCGTTCGCACGCCGAACGGTCACACAACGCCACACCAGGCAAGATGAACCGCTGGTAGCGCCGCCATGCATCGAATGACTGGTTGACGCCCATGGTGATGAAGTCGAACACCTGTTCCTGTGGCAGGGAGTGCGTCAGTCTGGGATTGGGATTCGCAACCACGTGTTCGGCCACATGCCGGCCGGCATGCTGCGGGTCCACAACCGGCGCGATCAGCGCCATGCCGGCCACTCGGCGAGGTTCGCGCGCCAATACTTCGCGGACAAGCGCACCGCCCATCGAGTTGCCGACCATGGCGAATGGGGTTGCTTTGCCGACAAGGCCGTCAATGACCGTTTGCAGCCAATCAGCCATTTCCGGCAGTCCACAGGCATTCTCGGGCAGTGCCGGCGTACGCCCAAAGCCGGGCAGGTCCAGATATATGCGGCGAATCGAATCATTGCCGTCGAATGCTTCATCGAGCATCATCAGCGAACGATGGTCCACACCCATGCCATGCACAAACACGACGGACAATCCATTATCATTGCCCTCGATGGCGTAATACGGCTGCGGCTGTGCCATACGTTCCTCTCTCAAACCGGGACTGGGTGTATTTCACACAATAGCGTCTACGGTTCCTTCGCCGCCGAAACAGTTTCGAACGGCATTCTCGGTTTCAAGGGGCTGATTCTGTTATCCGGGAACATCTACTTCCACTTCGAGGGGCTGGTCGAAGCTCAAACCAAAAGTAGAAACGGCGTAACGACAACGCCATCCCGCCATTTTTATGATCTGTCTACTTAACCATCCGCCCCTTGGAACGGAAGTAGATGTTCTGGAAATGGCGAATCAGCCCCTCGAAGCGGAAATAGACGATTGCAACCCAGATTATCGATCTTGGCCACGCTGAAACACGGACATTGGAACATTCTTCTCGGTTCGGCTTGTGCGAGAGTCAAAGGGCGTGGAGAATTATGGCAAAGTCATCGGTGCTATGAGCATTCATCAGGCAGATATGACACTCTGACTGGTGGTGATCAGATTGACGTGACGATATGACATAGACGCGCAATCAGGCGAAGACCGATAAGGCCAGGAAGGAGGCGAGATGGTTCGGCGAACGCGATACCGGGCTCGTCGCCGCTCGGGCGGCAGATGGGTGCTGGTGTTTATCGTCGCTTGCGTCATCGTCGCGATTCTGGCCGCGCTCATCTATCTGCCACGCATTTTCTTTTCCTCCGGCACCCCTTCCCGAGCCTCCGACGACGCCTATTGTTCGGCGAAACTAGCCGACGGCCCAAGCTATTCCCTCATGCCGGAACAGGCCCAGAACGCGGAGCTCATCGCCAACATCGCCATCAATCGCGGACTGCCGGATCATGCGGCGACGGTGGCCATCGCCACGGCCATGCAGGAATCGCGAATCACGAACCTTTCCTATGGCGATCTGGATTCCATCGGACTCTTCCAACAGCGGCCGAGCCAAGGTTGGGGAACCGTGGAACAGGTGTCCGACATGACGTATGCCACGAACATCTTCTACGACCATCTGATGCAGGTGCCGGACTGGGAGACGATTCCTATCGAGGACGCGGCCCAGGAAGTGCAGCGTTCAGGATACCCGGATCTGTACGCCACATGGGACGCCATGGCGCACGCTTGGGCTGCGGGACTGACCGGTGAATTCGGAGCGACTATTTCATGCGCGCTGGAGCCGGCAACATCGTCGGATGCCGATGGGCTTATCGCTGCGCTTCCTGTTGCCTATCCGAGTGTTACCGCCGCTACTGCGCCTGCAACTGCCGAGGGAAACGGTAATAATTCATCAGACGGTACGACAATCACCGTAGCTCTGCCCGACGGCCTGTCCGCAGACGACCACAATCGCCTATGCTGGCAAGTTACGGGCTGGCTGGTCACGCACGCACGCCAATACGGCATCGACGCATTGCATGCGAACGGCATGGACTGGAATCGCAAAGACGGTGTTTGGACAGGAAACGAAACCGTCGAGCAGACCATCACCGTCACATTGGTCTAATCAGGCAATCAAACGTCTAACTTTTGACGAATCCGGCACTCCCCTATTCAGCAATAAACCACTAAGATAAAAGCACATTACAGGCCTATTCAAAAGAAATGGGGAATCTATGAGCAAGGCGTTGATTGTGGTGGATGTGCAGCCGACATTTTGCGAGGGCGGTGAACTGGGTGTTGAGGGTGGCAACGCAGTCGCCGAGCGCATCGCCGATTATGTGAATGCGCATCGTGGCGAATACGCGTATATCGCCACCACGCAGGATTGGCATATCGAGCCAGGCGCGCACTGGTCGGCTGAGCCAGATTTCGTGGATACATGGCCGAAGCATGGCGCGGCCGGTACGTCGAACGCCGAACTGCATCCGGCGATCAAGGCGCTGGGCGTCGAGCATCATTTCAAGAAGGGCCAGTATTCGGCGGCATATTCCGGGTTTGAGGGTATCGAGGACAATACTGACCGCATCCAGACCCGTGAGGAGGTCTCGGCTGAACAGGCCGCCGGCAAGACACTAGCCGACGCGCTGAAGACGGCCGGCGTGAGTCGCGTGGATGTGGTGGGCATCGCCGAATCGCATTGCGTCAAGGACACCGCGCTCGATGCCAGGAAGCTCGGTTTCGAGGTCACCGTGTTCGAGGACCTGACCGTACCGGTCAGCGAGGAGCTCGGTGTCGCGGCCCGCAAACAGATGACGGCGGCCGGCATCGCGCTGGTCGAGTCGCGCTGATCGATTCGGATATACCCGCAGCGAACGCATAGCTGTTTCCACATATTCAGGACTTACACTGCCGCATAGTCGATGTGTAAGGAAGGCGATTATGGTTACGATGCTGCTGACTTCGATGTTCCATAACGTCTCGCCCACCGTGCATGAAATCGAGCCGCGGCCACAGGGCAAACGGGTCGTCTTCATTCCAACGGCGAGCGCTGTGGAACCGTGGGGACCGGCTCGTACGGCATTGAGCAAACACGCGCTACAACGGCTCGGCTTCGAGGTCGAACAACTGGATGTGGAAAACATGCCGAGCGACTCCGCCGAGGACATCACCCACAAAATCACCGAGGCTGATTGCATCTATGTGGGCGGCGGCAACACGTTCTTTCTCCTGCAGGAGTTGCGCCGCACCGGTGCCGACCGGGCCATCATCAATCAGGTGCGCGCCGGCACGCCGTACATCGGCGAGTCCGCAGGCTCGGTCATCACGGCGCCCAACATCGGCTACATCAAGCTCATGGATCGCACGGACAAAGCCCCCGATCTCACCGATTACACAGGATTGGGCCTGGCCGATTTCCACGTGGTCCCCCACCATCATGCAGCGGCCATGGGTCACGCCGCACAACGCATTCTCGACCGGCATGGCGCCGATCTCAGTCTCAAGCCCCTCACCAACCGGCAGGCCCTGCTCGTCAAGGATGGCAAAACCCGGTTGCTGCGATGATGCGGGCCGTCGGCCCGTCGCCCATTCGGCATCGCCGTGGTGTGTCCGGGCTGACATGCCTATCGAGCGGCATCAATCACACAGCAATGTGGTTGGGAACCTCGCCGAACGTCAACACCTGCGTACATCAGCACGGCAAAATCTGCCGAAAAACGCCCGGCGCACGAGATGCCAGCCGGCCCCATCCGTCACCTCAGTGCCGTACCGGGCCAGGCATGGCCTTGAGCAACGGGATGAATCCGGCGCACAGTACCAGGGCCACGACGGCGAGTATCTGCCAGTGGGCGGAGCCGAGCCAGCCGCCCCACGTGCCGACGGCACCGCCGATCGCATACGCGAATCTGGCACGGCCGCTGAATTTGGCCAGGTCACCACCGCTCAGCAGCAGTTGTCGCGATACGATCACGCCATGCGCCAGCAGGCCATAGCCGAGGTTGTTGATGAGCCATCCGACGCACACCGCGGCAAACTCGGGAACCAGTACGGCGGCAAGGGAAATCGCCGTGGCGATTGCCCCGATGGCGGACACGGCGCGCATGCCGAGTTTTGCGGAGAGCCGCATGTAGACAAACGATCCGATGATGCTGCCCACGCCGCCGAATGCGTAGACCACGGTCAGCATATCGCTGCCGTACCGGGAGCCGATGCCCAGCAACGCATAGCTTGCCCACAGCGACGGAATCAGCGCAAGCAGCAGCGATGCGATCAGCAGTCTGACCCGGGTCAAGCGGGTGACCGGAGTGCGCTGCGGCGCGTGTGACGTGTCGGCCGCCGTGGATTCGTCGGCGGAGCCGTCGCCGTCATCGCCGCCCGCACCATCGTTGCCGAATCCCGGCATGAACTCGCGGGTGCGGAATCGCGTCAGCGCGCAGGCAAATGACAGTGCCGACGAGGTGAGCAGCATGGCCATGATGGAGGCGTTGGCCAAGGCCGATCCGGCAACCTGGCCCAGCAACGTACCGGCCACGCTGGCAATCACGGCGACGTAGCCGCTGTACTTGACGAGCATGTCATCGTCGTCGCCGGCCGCATCCACCTCGAACACTTCGGAGGCCACGTCGATGACCTGCCCGGTCATCAGCAGCAGGCATGACAGGGCCAGCAGCAGCCACTTCCAATACGTCCAACCGTTGGGCACCAGTGCGACCGCCAGGCACAGTACGCCTTCCACGCCCTCCGTGGTCGCAAGCGAACGGAACGAGCCGAACCGCTGCACGATCCATGCGGATATCGGAGAAGCGAAGTCGATGACCAGATTGAACGTCTTGCGGAATGCGATCACCCATGCCGGCAGTCCGACGATCAGAATCGAAGGAATCACCGACCCCTCGAAAATCGCGTTGGACAGCATCGAAAACGTCATACCCACCAACGCCCATCGCAACGCCCTGCTCAATACCGATAATCCTCGCATACCTTAGTTCCTTGTCCTTGCCAGTGTAACGGAATTATGACTTCTCAATCGTCCCC
>CWGW01000016.1_pt2 | contig 16030 bp, 15 predicted proteins | sample 662481 | NCBI WGS metagenome assembly CWGW01 (sample SAMEA3735747, study PRJEB9488) | human gut metagenome | biome: ENVO:mammalia-associated habitat; material: ENVO:feces | place: Malawi | collected 2009-02-27 | reverse complement strand
CGTGGACCCGTGGAACCGTGGACCCGTGGAGCCGTGCTCCCGATGGGGCCTGTAGACGGTGCGCCCCGCAGCGGCCCGCGACCCGGCGCATCATCGACTCTGACATTGTTCGCACCATCATCATTCCTCTGGAGGTTGCACATGGCTGACAGGCAAACCGCATTGGCCGTATTCGATTTTCTCGACTCGCTGCGCGCCGGACAATACCGCATCGGCGCGGACGCGGAAAAGGACCATGCCACGGCGGGGCTGCTGGCGTCGCTGTCCGGCGACACGGGGCTGCGCGACGCCGTGTGCGCGAAGCTGATATCGCCGGGCCTGGAGCGCGCCCGTTTCCTCATGGTCGCCGAGCATGATCCGCGCGCCATACCCCTGTTCGCCTCGGGCCAGGTCAAACCGTGGTACCAGGCCGACTACAACGTGCGCGAGATAGCCAACAGCGAGTTCCACCAGGACATACCCGCACTGCTGTGGCGGCTGTCCAACAGCATCCCGGATTCCGCGCGAAGGGAGGGCATGCTTGAGGCGGCCGCGTACATGAGCTTCATGCAGGGCGATCCCGAAGCCGCGTTCACCGGCCATCTGGGCCGGCTCGCGGCGGTTTCGCCCGAGGGCGAGGTCACGCGCTGCCTCATGGACGCGCACGAGCACGGCCAGCATCCCGCATGGGTCATGGAACAGCGGCAGCTACGCGAACGGCAGGCCGACGCCGCCGACGGCATGGCCGCCACCGCGCCGGACCGCCCGAGCCTCCGCCAGCGCCTCTTCCCGAACCGATGAACACCTTCGGCACGGACCCATGGGAGATCGGCCCCATGGTCGCCGCCGGCACCGCCGTCGCCATCGAACCGGCACAGGAACCGGAACGCCGGCCACCGGCCGAACCCGAGCCCGAAGCGGAGCCGGATGCGCGATGCGTGGACGACGCCGGAAGCGAAGTCCGGGCGAACACGGCCGTCGATCCGTGGGAGATCGGCCCGCTGCCATCGGCCTCGAATCCGGTGGGGAATGATATCCCGGCCGGTGCTCCGGCATCGGAACCGCAGCACGTCGGCGGTGCCGTGGAGCCGGCCGATCTCGCCGACACGATCGACCTCACGCCGGTCGGCGAACAGGATGTCGCCATGCCCGTGCGCGAATGGAGGCGCATGGCCACGACCGCGGGCGGCATCCTGCTCGCGGCCTGCGTCACGGTCGCCGGCATGTCCGCGTGGGAATCGCATGAATCCGCCACGGCCGCGCGCGAGCGGGAACAGGCGACGGCGGACTGCGCCGCCGCGCGCGCAGCGGCGAAGAAAGCCGAACGGAAGCTGGCTGAATATCTCGACGGCGACCGGCTCGCACAGGCGAAAGCGGTCACGGCCGACAAGCTCGCCGACCCGGAAACCCTGGAAACCCTCAACGACCTGTCCGAACGATACGCCGCAGGCGAACGGATCCCCACATGCGCAGGCGGCACGGAAACGGCGCAGGCCACCACGAGCACGCTGCGATCCGCGGAGAAGCGGAACGCCAAACGGCTCGCACGGGTGAGGAAAGCGGTGGGGGCGGTGTTCGCCTCACGGCTGGCCCATACGGTCGAACAGGGCGAACGATTGTATTCCTCCTCCGAAGGCAAGGTGCAGGACGAATATTCTCGCGCCCTGCTGCGCGCCTCAATCGACAAGCGCGACGAGAAGGCCATCACCGACGCCATGGACAAGGTGAACGCCTCCATCGACGCGAAGAACAAGGCCGACGAGGAAAGGAAAGCGCAGGAGGAGGCCGCAGCGGCTGCGGCGCAGGCGCAGGAGCAGAGCACGCCGGCACCGCAACAGTACTCGTACATGCCCTCCGGCTCCGCTTCGGGCTCGGGTTCCGGCCCGACGGGCGGCGGATACCATTCCTCCGGCGGTTCCGCCGGCTCGACCGGTGGTTCCGCGCCTCCGGGCTGGTCGGTGCCCGCGAACCCGGACCCCTCGCAACTGCCCGGCACCGACCCGAGCCTATGAAAGGACCAACACCATGCCACAACTGACCACGTTGATCCCGTCGTTCACGGCACCCGTCACCGACCGCGTGTGGCTGGTGGGCGCGCACGGCGGTGCCGGATGCACCACGATCCGCCATTCGGATCCGGAACGGTTCGCCGACGCCGGCCGCGCGCTGCCGGTCAGCCCGGATCCCTCCATGCCGTCGCGCGTCATCCTGTGCGCCATGGGAACCGGGAGAGGTCTCGAATCGTTGCGCGCGCTGCTCGCCGACCAGTCGGCCGGACTGTTCGGCGCATCGATCCTGTTGGGCGCGGCCATCACCGACCCCGCGCCCCGCGTGCCCCGGCCTTTGGTGGCGGCGCGCATCCAACTGTCATCCGCCGTCCGCGTGTGGCGGCTGCCCCATATCAAAGGGCTTGAGCTCGACGGGTTTCCCCGGCGTTATCCGGCCGCGTACTCACGGCTTGTCAGGGACGTAGACGCCATGCCCCGCGCCACGGCCCATGTCGGCTGACGATGGTGCATGAACCTAACACGAAAGGAACGACCCAATGCTGCATGAAACATACATGATCCTCGCCGAGGCCCTTTCCGACCCGACCCCGTGCCTGCCTCCGGGATTCTCGGGGCCGGTATCCACCGCCCTGGGCTGGGTGAAGGCGCTGAGCCTGGTGATCGGCGTGATCGCGCTGGTGCGCATCGGCGTGCACATCCTGCGCCAGCAGGGCGACGGCGTGCCGGACCGCGACGACACGTTCGACAAGCTCGTCAACTGGGTGATCGGCATCTTCCTCGGGGCGGGCGCTGTCGCCATCCTCGCCGCACTCGGCCTGTCCGTCACCGCAAGCTGCTGAGAAAAGCCATGGAAGGGATTCGACGCATACGGCAGCGCCTGTGCGCGCTGCTGCTCGCCCTCGCCTGCCTCATGGGCCTCGCCGCCTGCGGCGGACCCGACTTCGGATCGTTCAGCAAGGAGCTCACGTTCGGAGACAAGCAGATCAGCGACACCCAGACCACCTACGTGATGAAGATACCCGAAGGCAGGCTCGGCGACCTGATCGGCCCCAGCCAGATCCAATGGGTCATCGACAAGTACCGGGCCGGCTGGATGCGTGCCGGAATGGTGTCCGCGAATCCGACCGACAAGGAGCTCAAGAAGTATGCGCGCGTCCAGTTCCGGGCCGCACCGAACCTGCAATGCGATGCGTTGGAGAACACGTACCAGGAGGAGTCGCCCGACGAGGGCAAATGGGAGTACAAGGACTCCTCGTGCCAGAAGCAGCGCAAGCTCTCCTGGCTGGAGAAGACCCTGTGGAACATGTACCAGGTGCAGTCGGATTCCACGATCGAATGGCTGTCCACCAGCCGCAACACGCTGGTCGCCGCGAACGACACGGTATCAACGTTGCAGGCGAACGCCACGCCGGACTACGATTCATGGTTCACGCCGGTGAACCGGTACCTGCGCATCGCGCAGGGCGTGCTCATTGCTGCCGCCGCGATCAGCCTGATCGTGCTGAGCGCGCGCATCGTGTGGAACATCGGCCAGGGCGGCGAGGGCCGTCTGCTCGACCGCATCGGCTGGATACTGCTCGGCGTGCTGCTCGGCTCCTCGTGCGCGAGCATCGCGCTCACGTTCTTCTCCCGCTCGTCCGGCGGCAATCCGGGCCTGCCGTCCTGGACGCCGGGCGGCGGCACCACGTTCTTCCTGTCGGACTACATCCGTATGCAGGTTGACCCGTTCCTGATCATCGCGGCCGTGTGCGGCGTGATCGCCGCCGGCTGGAAGCTCGTCACCCAACAGGAGGGCCGCGACCTTATCCCATTGGGCAAGGCCTTCATGTGGGCGATCCTGAGCGCCGTGTGCCTTGCCGGACTGGTCAACACGTTCCAGGCCACGTTCGACACGTGGACCGCCGCCGTGCTCAGATCCGCGTCCGGCATGATGAGCGACGCATGGGAATCGAAAAGCCTGGCCGCGAGCTCGTTCTTCAACTTGGGCGCGCCCGTCGCCATCGTGCTCACCGTCGTGATGTGGATCTGCGGGCTGATCAGCAAGATATTCGCCTACTTCCGCGCCGGGATGCTGCCGATCCTCGTGGGCGTGGCACCCATGTGGGCCGCGATGAGCTGGATGGAATCGGGCAAGCAGGCTTTCGCCAAGACAATCGGCTGGCTGGCCGCGTTCCTGGCCTACAAGCCCGTCGCCGCACTGGTCATGGCGACCGGCTCGGCGATCATGGTCACGGCCGGCCCCGGCGACGACAGCCAGGCCATAACGTTGATGCTCACCCTGAGCGTCATCATCCTCCTTCCCGCCATGATCCGCGTGATCGTGCCCGCAGTGCAATCCTCGGTCGGCGGTGGCGGCGGCGGAATCCTGCCCTCCATACTCGGCATGGGAGTCGCTTTGGCCGGTGCCGGCGTGCGCAAGGCCGCAGGAGGCAAGGGCGGCAGGAAAGGCGGCGGCGACGGACGCGGCGAAGCGTCACCGGACGGTGCCAAACCCGGTGCCGGTCGCGGCCTGGCCGGACTGCTTTCCGGGCTCGGCCGAAACGGCGGAAAGCCGCAGGGGGCGAACGGCGGCGGCAAGCAAGCCAAGCCGCTGGACGGCAATCCCACGGGCGACGAACCGCAGAACACCGGCGACAAGCCGCAGGGAGCGAACCGCAAGGCTAGCGACGGCAAGCCGCTGGGAGCGAACGGCAATGGTGCGGGGAGCCCGGTTCCACCGGCACCCGATGGCGCATCACCCGACCCGTCAGGCGGCAACAGGCCGCAGGGGGCGAACGGCGACGCCGGCGGGTTCGCCCGCGAGGGCGCCCCGGACGGCGCCGACCGCTCGACCACTCGCAAGGGCAAGACATTCTGACGCATACGTTTTGTTAAGGAGATTCGGATAACCATGGCGTCGAACACGACATACGGCGATTGGATGCGGCCGATGCCGGGCGGCATCCGCAACATCGGCATCCCGCTGACGATAGCGGGCATGGGAGTGCTGACCTGCACGCTGCTGGTCAGCATGGCGAGCGTGGTCGCGGCCATCGCGATCCTCGTGGTCGGCATGGGCGTCATCCTCGTGTTGGCGATCCGCGACCGCGAGCACCGCAACATGGTGGATCGCACCGTGGAGAAACGCACGTGGATGGCCGCGCAGCGTTCCGGCGCTAACCTGTATCGTTCCGGCCTGCTCGCGCCGATCGACGGCGGCAAGGCCATGCTTCCGGGCATCCTCTCACGGGTGGGCCTGACCTCCGCTCTGGACGGGCTGGGCGGCGAGTTCTGCCTGGTGCGGCATTCGCACACCGGCGAATACTCGCTGCTCCTGTCATGCCAGCCGCAGGGCGCGAGCCTCGCCGACGACGACGTGGAGGATTCGTACGTGGCCTCGTGGGCCGGGCTCATGGAATCGCTCGCCTCCGAGGCCGGTGTCACCCAATTGGCCGTGACCGTGGACACGGCACCCGATTCCGGCGTGAGGTTCCGCCGCACGTTGAGCAGACGCATCGTCAGGGACGCTCCCGAGCTGGCCGCGCGCGCCATGGCGCAGATCATGGACCAGTACGCGGCCGGCGGCGCTTCCAACGATGTGACGCTCACCTTGACTTTCCGCTACGCCGACCGTGACGGCAAATACCTGGAGGCCGGGGAGGCCGCGCGTCGCATAAGCCTGCTGCTGCCCTCGATCCGCGAGCAGATAGCGCAGGCGGGAGGCGGTGCCGCGAGGGCCCTGGGCATGGAGGAGATCACGCGCATGGTCCGCGTCGCCTACGATCCGGCCGCTCAGGAGACGATCGAGGAATCCGACGAGCCGCCGTACATCGCCTGGGAGGATTGCGGACCGCTCATGCACGAGGCCGGCTGGAGCCATTACGCGCATGATTCCGGTTTGAGCCGCACATGGGAGATGGTGGATCCGCCGAAAAGCAACGTGACCGCCGACACGCTCACCCGGCTGCTTTCCCCGTTGGCGGACTGCGGCCGCAAGCGAGTGACCGTGCTCTACCGGATGCTGCCGCCCGACAAGACGATGTTCATGGCCGAGCAGAACAGGCAGAAGGCCGCGAACCAGGTCAGCCAGGAGAAACGGGCCACGGTGAGGTCCATGAGCCAAATCGGCAAGGCCAACCGCCAGGCCGTCGCAACGAACCAGGGCGCGGTCATGGTGTTCTTCGGGATGCTCGTCACCGTCACCGTGTCCAGGGGCGAACAGGAAAGCCAACGGCTCGAAGCCGCGTCACGCGCCGTGGAACAGGCCGCAGGCGGCGCGAAGATCGACCTGCGCCCCTGCTACGGGGCACAGGACACGGGATTCGCCGCAAGCCTGCCCCTTGGATTGAACGTCAGATCATACACTCCAGCCGGCCCCCTCGGCCGGCTCCTGTCCTGAACGGAGGACACGAGATGCCGATGCCATGGAAGCCGTCGAAACGGAAGGGAACCATGCCGAGCGCCACGGCCACGGACCCCGTGGCTCGCATGGAATCAATGCTGCTCACACCGTTGAAGGCCAAACCGGACGAGCCCGTGCCCCCGGTGCCGTGGCGTGGAAGAAGATCGCGCGGCGGCGGCTACGCGGCCCTGATGCCCACGATCGACGAGTTCTTCGGCACGTCGAACCAGGTGTGCGGCGGATTCTGGCCGTTCGGCACCGACATGGCCCTGCCGGCCGAGGGGGTGCCGGTCGGGCGGAGCCTGATGACGGGTGCCGGCGTGTGCTGCGACCCGATCAGCTGGTTCAAGGCCGGCATCATCAAACAGCCGAGCATGTTCCTTCTCGGCCTGCCGGCCATCGGCAAGAGCACGTTCGTGCGCCGCGAGGTGCTGGGACTGAGCGCCCTGGGCATGAACGCGATCATCCCCGGCGACCTGAAGCCCGACTACGCTTCGCTGGTCAACATGCTCGGCGGCCAGGTCATCCGGCTGGGAGCGGGCATCGGCGTGGTCAACCCCCTGGACCCCGGCGACCTCCACCACGCGCTGCAACAACTGGAAGGCGAGGCGCGCAAGGACCTCACGGACTACTACAACGACACGCGCGCCGCGCTCATGGAGGTGCTTTTGACGATCATGCGCACCGGCCGCGAGAACGACACCGATGCCGGTGCCAGGGGCGTGACCGCACGCGAATCCGACATCCTTTCCGTCGCCGTGCGCGTGCTCCACGACCGGCATGGCGGCGATCCGCAGCCTCCCGTCATCGCGGACCTGCGAGACCTGCTGAGGGAGGGGCCCGGCGAGGTGCGCACGGCGGCGGTCTGGGACGACCCGGAAAACGACGAGCTCTACAGGGCGCAGGTTCGCGGCCTTCTGGCCGACCTGCACGGGTTCTCGAACCGCATGACGAAGTTCGGCCGTCTGTTCGGCGACCAGACCACCGCGCGCATCGACCTGTCCAGGCCCGTGGACTTCGACATCAGCGCCCTGGCCCAGTCGGGCGACGATGTGGTTGCCGCCGTGCTGGCGACCACGTGGACGAGCGCGTTCGCCGCGAAGAACGCCGCCGACGTGCTCGCCGAGGAGGGATTGCAGCCCCGGCGCAACCACGTGATCATCATGGACGAGATGCACCGCGCTTTGCGCGCCAGCCCCCTCATGGTCGAAAAGCTCGACCTGCTCACCCGTCTGAACAGGCAGTGGGGCGTAGGCCAGATCATGATCACGCACACGTTCAAGGACCTCATGTGCATGGAGACCCCGGCGCAGAACACCAAGGCGCGCGGCTTCGTGGAACGCAGCGAGATCAAGGTGCTGGGCGCTTTGAGCCGCATCGAGGTGGACCGATACCTGCGCGGCGAATGCGGACTGCCCGTATCCCGGCGCGAGGAGGACATGCTGGAGGATTGGGCCACCCCGGTCAACTTCGGCTCCGATGCCTCGCACAAGGGTCTGGGCCGTTTCCTGATCAAATTGGGAGGACTGCCCGGAATCCCCATCAACGTGGAGATGTGCCCGCTCGAAAAAAGCGGGTTCAACGACACGAACCTCAAATGGCACGCCTAGAAGGGAACCCCGCGATGACAGACCACCTCGCCACCGGCATGAAACGCATGATCCGCACCGTGGCACGCTCCGCATCACTCTCCGACCGGCTCGGCGAGCAATCCCGGCTGCTGCGGCTGACGGGCAACCGCAGCACGCTCGACTTCCGCCCCGCCGAGCACGGCGCATCCTCATGGGACCTCGAAATGTCGATAACCCCCGCCGAACCATACGGCAACACGGAAACCCGTGAACCCGTATGGCGTGAGACGGTCGATTCGGCAACCTACGGCGAATCGAGGGCGCGGGTCGCGCACGCCGTCGAAACGTTCAGAATATACGACAGCACCGGCTTCCTGCCGGAAACGGAAAACCGGTGAAAGGACCACGGTGAACGACGCCGCACTGCTCGACTCGCTGCACGCCGCGCTGCGCAATCCCGACCTCGCATGGTACGCGGAATTCCATGCCGGCGAATCCATCGTCGCCGGCTACCTCGATTCCCTGACGGACCCGTATGGCGACGATGCCATACAGGTTCCCGAGGGCTGGTTCCGCTACTCGGCCGTCACCCGTGAAGGTGACCACGCCCTTCCATGGGTGGAGCACTGGAACGAATGCGAGTATTCGATCACCCATCACATCGATTGGAACGCCAAAGGATATACGCCATACGACCTGTACTGCACACAGGGGCTCGCCGACATGATCGCCGGCGGCTCGCTGGCCTCGATCCGGGAGGACGCGCGAACCATATTCAAGGACCGGTCCCTGACGGACGACTACCTTTTCGCCAACTCCATCTGGCCCGAACCGGAACTCCTCGGCCTCGTGGACGACCTGACCGGCCGCACGGACGAAACCTATAAGAACCCTGTAGACGCCGTGCCCCACGCCGCCATGGCCTTGGACTGATGATCGGGGTCATGGCGGGAACGCCGGGTTGCCGCCGAGGATTGTCAAGGAGCCGAACATGCCTTTGGAGAACACCGGTGCCGAAGAGCGGATCACACGGGAGACGATGATCGGATGGATCGAGCATTGGGGCGAATCGTATGACGACGTTCGACCCGATGACGGTGCCGTGCGGCTGGCGAACCGCATCATCGAATACAACGAGATGACGGAAACCGTCGAAGACCTAGGGAATCCCGATGCCGTGTACGACGAGCTGGCATCCATTCTCCAGCCGGTGCTCTCCTCGATGGACGGCACCTGTTTCGCGGGCTCCGAATGGTTCGCCGGCGAAGTGGACCGCATGGAAGCGGACCGCATCAACGGGGGGCAGCCGGAAGAAACGGACGGCTTGGTCTCCGAAGGGCCCCGCATCCCGTTCATCGTGGAGGCCGAGGCCACGGCCGCCGATACGGACGAACCGCCGTTGGACGAGCTGATCACCGCAGCCACACGCGAATATTTGGACTCGGGCATGACCTACGACGGATTCTCGGAACATGTGCGCACCACCTGGCGCAACGCGGCAGCCTACGACTGGTCGAAGCTCATGGCCGAACAGCGCTCCACAGGCGAATGGTCGTCCGACGCGAACCGGCTCGCCGTATTGGGCGTGACGATGCAGTTCGCGCCCGAATCAACATGCATGATGATCGCCAGCGACATACTGGCCGAGAACGCTCCCCTGTCCCTTCCGGCATTGCGCGAACGCATCAATACGCCGGACGGCATGGTGAACACCGACCTGCTGTTTTCCCGGCTGATCGACAACGGCACCACGCCCGATCCGGCGCGCATCGGCATGGCGATGGGGATCCTCGGCCCGTTGGAGGCGAACGCGCCGACGGACGCCTGCTACCGGATCATCGGCCTGAAGGCCATGCTCGGCCTCGCCATGGGCGACGGCGAGCAGGCGCGGGAACTCGCCGAACAGGCCATCGGCTACGACGCCTCGGATCGGTTCGCGTCAAGCGTGCTCGACCGTCTGCCGGAAACCGATCCCGTCATGGAGGCGACGAACGTGTGGGAGAACGGCGGGCATCTGGGCCGCTGACGGGTGGCGTAGACGCCGTGCCCCGCGAGGCCACCGGTCCGGCCGGATGATGGGAGTCGCCGCCGCCATCGAAGGCGCTGGTATTCCCCGAATGAAAGGACCATCATCATGCCACAGTCAATGCAAGTGGTTCGCGGTCTCCTCGCCGCGAACCCCGATTACTGGCCGGCGAAAGCCGACGCGGACGGTACCACGAGCTCGGCGTACCTGCGCGCCACCGTGTATGAGGACCGCCCGCGAGTCCGTCAGAAGGACGGCAGCTATACGGACAATCCGCTCGGCCCGGTGAGAACCACCGTGAAATTCTGGGGCCGGGCCGCCGAGCTCCTGCACGGCATGGATTTCCGCCAGGGCGACGCCGTGGTGGCGACCGGCCGCATGGGCGATCCCGACGCCTTCATCAGCCAGAAGGACGGCAAGGCATACGCGCGCCCGGTCGTGATCGGCGATTCCATGCAGATCGATTCCATCGTGTCCAGGCGCATCCAGCTCGCCCGCGAACGCAAACTCCAGAACAAGGAACAGGCCGGTGCCGTGGCCGATGCCGGGCGAACGGATCCATGGACGGACCAGGTTGACGCCTCGCGCGGCGAATACGTTGGCGACGGCGTTCCCCGCACTTTCAACGGCGAGCCCTTCGACCCGCTGTCGGGCTATCCGACACCGGGCACGGCTCCCGCTCCGGCGGATCCTGCGGCACCGGATTTCCTTTCCACCCCATCCGATTTCACGACGGGCAACGCCCGCTAGCCATGACGCAAGCCCTGGCGCATCGACGGCGGGACCGCTTCCATCGGTTCCGCCGTCGATGCTTGAAAGGAGAAATGAATCTTGGCCGACGTCGATCCGAAACTGCAATCCAACCGAGTGAAGGATCTGGGCGGCACGGTCCGTCCCAGCCGCAAGATCGAACTGGCGATCATCGTCGCGGTGTTCCTGATCCTCACGACGTTCGCCCTCGTGTGCTCCCATGCGGGGCATCCCTTCCAGATCTTCGCGCTCCTGTACCTGGTCTCCGGCCAATGGTCGCTGACCGCAGGCCAGTGGGCGCTGGCCGTGGCCGTGCTCGTCGTGCTGGCCGTGGTGTGCGGCGTGGCCGCGTGGCTGATCGCCAGCAAGGCCGTGCCATGGGCCACCGGTGCCAAGGCACGCACCCGCGTGGACGTGTACGCGCCGGCGATGGGCCACGGCGAGGCCGTGGAGAAGGTGACGCGCAAACGCGCCGAAACCATGGCGTCAAGGCTCATAGAAGCGGACCACTGGCGAAAGGGCATGTCGCCGGGCTATCCGCTGGGGCTCAACATCGTGGACAACACGTCGATGTACACCAGCTGGGAGGACATGGCGATCGTTCTGGCGGGCCCGCGTTCCGGCAAGTCCCTGTGCTACGCGATCCCGGCCGTGCTCTCGGCTCCTGGCCCGTGCCTTGCGACCTCGAACAAGGGCGACATCCTCGACGTGACCGCCCCGATCCGCAGGCTCGACCATCCGAACGGCCGGATATGGACGTTCGACCCCGAACGCATCGCGGACCCGAACCGGAAGAGCGCGCCGTGGGTGTGGGACCTGATCGCGTCGGTGCAGTCCATCGCCGACGCGAAACGCATCGCCGACTGCTGGCGTTACGCGTCGGGCCAGCCGCAGACCGGCGGCGACGACTTCTTCCCCGGCACCGCCGCCCAGCAGCTCGCCGACTACCTGTTCGCCGCGCATCTGGGAGGCCGTTCCGTGTCCGACGTGTTTCGATGGTGCTCCAACGAGCGCGACACGTCGCCGGCCGACATCCTGAGCGAATACCCGCGCTACGCGGGCATCGCCTCGCGCGTGTCCAGCGTGATCGCGCTGACGCCGGAAACACGAAGCGGCGTGTTCGGCAGCCTCCAGACCATGGTCGCGTTCCTCGCGGACCCCGAGATCATCGACTGGATCGACCCGCACCGTGATACGGAAGGAAACATCGACGAGCGGCGCGGCCTGTTCGACCCCTACGAGTTCGCCACGAGCGAGGACACCCTGTACCTGCTTTCGGCGCAGGGCCGGCCCTCGACCGCGTTGACCGCCAGCCTGACGGCGGTGGTCGCGTTCACCGCGTTCCAACGCGCCCAATCCGAGTTCACCGACAACAACCGCCGTCTGCCGGTCCCGTTGTGCTGCGTGCTGGACGAGGCCGCGAACATCTGCCGCTGGCCCGAACTGGCGGACGTGTACTCGTATTTCGGTTCGGCGGGCATACCGATCATGACGATCTGGCAGAACCCCGACCAGGGCAAGGCCGCGTTCGGCGAGACGAACTTCGGCTCGCTGTTCAACAACGCGAACATCACCGTGTACCTGGGCGGCATCAAGGACGCGAAGTTCCTCGGCGAGATCAGCCAGCTGGTGGGCCAGAGGGAGATCGTGCGCGGCAGCGTCAACATCGACGGCACCGGACGGCGCAGCGTGAACAACTCGATCCAGAAGGAAAACATCCTCGACGTTTCCGACCTGACCGAATGGCCCGTCGGACGCGCGCTGCTGCTCGCATCCCAATCCCGAGCGCAGATTGTCAAGACCCTGCCATGGACGGGCAACAGGCAATGGGCCGACGCCCTGGCGCAAGCCAAGGCGAAAGCCCGAGACGAGCAGAGAAAGGCCGCATAATGAGCGAACACACCTCGAACACCACGTCCGGTCCTGATGGGGAGGAATGGGAGCGCGCGATCGGTGCAGCCAGAACCCTGCTGTCATCGGACTGCGGATGGCTGGAACTGTTCACCCGCGCCATCCTGGAGGAGAAGGGCGTGCCCTACGGCAAGGGACTGCCTAACCCCGAAGCGCCGCACATCCCCGAGGACAAGGAGATCGAAGAGGAAACCATACCGGGCCAAGGCGAGCCGACGCCGACCGCACCCGTGATGCCGGCCGGCCGGCACGCGGCGGAACCCATCCGATCGGGGATTCCGGCCGATGCCGGGGAAACCGGCAACGGCTACGAGAAACCGCCGGAAGACGCAACGGACCGTGACGACACCCCTCCAAAGGACGATGCGGAGGAATCCGACACCCGTATACCGCCCGCGCAGGAGGGGAAGACGGATCTCGGCCGGGACGAATCCGGCGACCTCGATCCCGCGCGGGCCAGGGACGTGTCAGGCCAGTTCGGAGCGCGAATGCGGCGCAGCGAGACCTACTACCCGAACCTCGCCGCGTTCGTGGAAAGGTTCGTAGCCAACGTGTTCTGCTACCACCAGAGCGCAAGCGTGAACATGCAATGGGTGCCCGACTGGTGGCGCTATCCGGCGCTCGTGTTCCCGCTCGACGCCATGTGGCGCGCCTATGAGAACTCGCGCAAGGCACCCGGCCAGATGATGATCTTCTACATACAGGCGGCGTCGATGCTCGACCGCGTTTTCGACAAGGACCGTGGCATCGTCGCCAGCCTCGACTGCAAGCAGCAGCTCACCAGGAAGGGCGAACCGCTGCCCTGCGAACGCCCGAACCGTGCATGGCGCGAACCGATCCTGGAAACGTTGTCGGTCCCCGCCGCGAACGACAAGAGCGACAAGGAAACCACCACGACAAGGAGAAGGAACAATGGCTCAATCTGATCCCGAGGACGGCTTCGACCAGATCATGGTCCAGAGCTGGAACAGCGTCGCCCAGCAGCTGCGCACCCTGCACAACGAGCTGAGCGGCGACCGCGCGCGCCGCAGGGAACGCGCCGAACGCGCCGTCCAGAACGAACGCTACGAGCAGACCAGACGGCAGCAGCAATCCATCCGCCTCGAACAATGGGAGATGGACAACAGGGAACGCCTCAACAAGGGGTTCGAGTCCACCCTGAACGCGACCGTGCTTGCCGACGGCGACGGCTGGAGGAAGATGCGCGACTCGTCCCTCTTGCAAGGATGGATGGTCGCCGACCAACTGGAGGGCAACGACCCCGGCTTCCGCAGGCAGATCATCGAGGCGAAGGCCCGGCTGAAGGACGAATGGTCGAAACGCCACCCGGAAACGCACATCGACGCCGCAGCCGACCAATTGACCAACCACGTGAACATCACCTACACCGACCAGTCGCCCGCGTTGCAGGCCACCCTGAACGCCTTCAACACGGCCGGCGTGCCCGTGGACCTGCGACGGATGGAGGACGCGCAGGCGTTCCAGGCCGCGCACGGCGACGACGCCACGTTCTTCGTGGACTCGCGGCTCACCGGCCAATGGACGGGCTACGACCACGACAGGATCGTTGACGCCGTGATGTGCGCGCCGGTCAACGGCGTGGACGACGCCGCCTCCCGGATCAGCTTCCTCAAGGACCAGGGCCTGCCGGAATCCTCGCACGCGGACAACAGGGCCACGGGAGACGAGCCCAGCACCGCCAGCGAGGTCGAACGCACCGAGAACGCGGACGCTGCACCCATCATCGGAACCACCGCGCCCGTGAAGGCTCATACGAAACCCGCCGCCGATGAGCGCAAACCGGCATCCGAACCCGAGCCCGAGACCACGGGAGGCGGCGACCTCGCCACCGGGGAGCCCGACGGATACGAGGAACCGCCCCTCGACCTGAACGAACCCGAGGAATGGAACGGGCCCGACCCGTTCGGCGAATACAGCCCCGCCATGGAATCGTCCATGAACCCCGCAGTCCAGCCAATGCCCGACGCGGTGCCCATCGCATTGCCGGAAACGCTGGGCCAGCCTAAGACCAACGGCAACAGCCGCTGAACTCTCCACACAAAAGAGAAACCGCATTGCCAGCCTGTCCGCAAGGTTCCGGCAATGCGGTTTTCTGCCTTCAAAGGCATTTTGTACGGGAATAGAGCGTGTTCCGAATATCGTTTTCCCCCCTCATTGCTTCGCTTACCGTGAAATTCAGAATTTCCGCCGTAATCCGATTCCGCGTGCGGAATCATGGGCAAGTGAAAGGTTCTATCGATCTGAAAAAAGGAGCGGCAAGTCATGGTGGGAATCTTCTCTATGTGGAAACGGGTTGAAAGGCTTCAGCATCGTGTCAGCGAGCTGGAGAAAAGCAATTCATCGCTGAACTGGATTGAAAAAGCACTGAAGAAAGCAGGAGAGCCGACTTCCAGTGTGATTCAGTATGCAAGAATCGGCAAAAGGCTTGCGGAAGACGACCGCTTTCTTGATTATGAAACCCATCCGCTGATGCGGGTCATATCGGTGACGACACGTTCATGGTGTGACCGGCAACTGATGAATGACGATCGACTCGCTCCTTCTGAACTGGAATGTAATAGTGAACGATTCTGGTATGAGGAGCTGAAAACCAATGCCGATTCATGGAACAGCTCTGAAGCCTTTTCCCGATTTTATGGGGGATGCCATGAGCCCCTTCTGCCTCCCCGCCAGAGCGAAGCCTTCGACAAAAAACTATTCCATGAATTTTCCCGTAAGGAATACGACCGGCTGCTTGTGCCCAGCGACCTTTCTCCAAGCCGATTGACGGATGACACAGTGGAGCTCGGCGTCGATGCAATAAACTGCGCTCCGTGGAACTACGACAGATTCTTCGACAGCATGGAGCGCAACGATCCAAGCCAGAAAGGAGAGGAATGGGATCGCTGTCCCGCCAGCAGTTACGTCATGACTCTCCCGTTCTGCATGACAGCGGTTCATTCCACAGGCAATCACGCCACGGTGTCCGGCATACTCCTACATACCGGCAGACCGAAGCTCGACAGGATCGACAACTACACCATGTCGCCGATGTTCGATCGAGTGAGTACCGACGGGGGAACCTGGCAGATTGATGGCAAGCCGTATTGCTATGTGAGTGATCCTCTTGCCGCCAAGATATGGGAACTGTGCCGTGCCGTGCACCAAAGTCCCTATCCCATCCGCTATCGAGGCGTAGTAGTGAACCCCAATCCCTCCGATAACAACATGGGAAAAGCCTAGAATCGGATATTGTTCACGTCGAGATGTTCATCCACGTTCTCGCCGATCATCCACATTCCACTTTGCATGAGTCCGTAGCGTTCGCGCAGCATGTCGAACGTGTGCAGGCCCTCGCGCATCGCTGCCCGGTATTCGTCGCCGTCAGCCGCGCTGTTGAGGC
>CWGW01000023.1_pt1 | contig 17012 bp, 11 predicted proteins | sample 662481 | NCBI WGS metagenome assembly CWGW01 (sample SAMEA3735747, study PRJEB9488) | human gut metagenome | biome: ENVO:mammalia-associated habitat; material: ENVO:feces | place: Malawi | collected 2009-02-27 | reverse complement strand
TGGCCTGGCCGAGCACGTGGCGGTGCTGCAACGGCCACTTGTCGCCCACGATGGCCAGAACCCACTTGCGGGTGAGCTCCATCTCGTTGAGCACCTTCTCATTGAGGTCCTCGCGGTCGCCGAGGGCAAGGTACATCCTGGCGATGCGCTCATCCGTCTTGGCGATGGACATCTCGATGTTGTCGATGAACGTGGAGAACAGCGGCCATTCCTCGTAAGCCTGACGCATGGTCTCCAGATCGCCGAACTTCTCGCATGCGGTGCCGAGACCGTACCAAGCGGCCAGGTTGATGCGGGCCTGGGCCCAGGAGAAGATCCACGGAATCGTACGCAGGTCGTCGAGCGACTTGGCGCCGAGGCCACGCTTGGCCGGGCGGGAGCCGATCGGCAGCAGGCCGATTTCGGTCAGTGGCGTAACGATCGAGAACCACGGAGCGAAGCCATCGGTGTTCAACAGGTCGAGGAAACGGTTGTGCGCGGCCTCGTCGAGCTGAGCGGCCATGTCGGCGTACCTCTCGGTCATCTCGGTGTTGCGCTTCTCCACACTCGGCGCGGACTGCAGCAAGGTCGCCGCAGCCACGGACTCGACGTGGCGGATGGCCAGCACCGGGTTGCCGTAACGGGCGAAGATGACCTCGCCCTGCTCGGTGAGCTTGAAGCGGCACTTGACGGAACCGACCGGCTGGGCGAGCACCGCGCGGTTGGCGGGGCCGCCGCCACGACCGACGGCACCGCCGCGGCCATGGAACAGGGTCAGGTCGATGTCGTGCGACTCAGCCCATTTGGCGATGCGCTCCTGAGCGGAGTGCAGGGCCAGCGTGGCGGAGGTCGGGCCGGCGTCCTTCGAGGAGTCGGAGTAGCCGAGCATGACCTCGAGCTTGTTGCCGGTGGCCTTCAGACGAGCCTGAACCTCGGGGATCTTGATCATTTCCTCGAGCACGTCCACCGAGTTCTGCAGATCCTCAAGCTGCTCGAACAGCGGGATCACGTCGATGGTGGGCACGTCCTCCGGGTGGGAGAAGGCCAAGCGGTTGAGCTCGTAGACATCCTTGATGTTCTGGGCGCTCTTGGTGAAGGAGATGATGTAGCGGCGGGCGGCCTTGAGGCCGTTGCGCTTCTGGATGGCACCGAGGGCGCGGAAGGTGTCGAGCACCTCGTGCGTCATCGGCTGCAGTTCGCCGCGCTCGCCGTGCAGGCCGTGCTCGCGGATATCCGCAAGGGCGCGGGCGTGCACCACGGAGTGCTGACGGAACTCCATCTCCACCATGTGGAAGCCGAAGGTCTCGGTCTGCCAGATCAGATCCTGCAGCGGGCCGTAAGCGGAACGCTTGGCGCCGGCGGCGGCCAGCGAACGCTGGACCACCTTGAGGTCGGCGAGGAAGTCGTCGCAGGAGTGGTACATGAGGTCGGCATCGCGCTCGATGGTGTAGTGCAGACGATCGGCCATCACCAGCATGACCGCGCGGTGCATCTCCTTGGTGGAGATCAGGGCGGCCTTGTCGGTCAGGCGCTCGCTCATTTCCTTCTGGTGGCTCCAGAGGCTCTTGAGCTCGGCGCTTGGCGGCGTGGTCTCGGCTTCCATTGTGAGGTTGCGGCCCACGGTGCGGGTGGCTTGCTCAAGGGCGGCGATCACGTGATCGGAGAACTTGCGGGCCACGGCGCGGCTCACCTTGGCGGTGACGTTCGGGTTACCGTCGCGGTCGGAGCCGATCCAGCTGCCCGGGTGGAAGAACGCGGGGCAAGCGGGCTCGACGAGACCGGCCTTATCGCCCAGGACCCAGTCGTCGAAGCGACGGTAAACCTTGGGGATGGTGTTGAACAGCGTGTTGTCGAAGATGTCGAGAATCGTGTCCGCTTCCTCAACCGGGGTCGGCTTCTTCAGCGCGATCGGAGAAGTGCGGAACAGGGCGTCGATCTCGTTGTAGAGACGGCGCAGGCATTCCTTCTTATCCGAGCCGCCGAGGCGCTTGTACTCCTCAAGCAATTCGGAAACGCGGCGGATCTTGCCTTCCACGGCCTTGCGACGGGCCTCAGTGGGGTGCGCCGTGAAGACGGGGTGGAATTCGAGCTGGTTGAGCAGTTCCTTGGCCTTGGCCGGGCCAGTCTCATTGATGAGCTGGTGGTAGGCGACGGTGAGCTCGTTGATCGGGTCGACCGCCTGGTCAACGGACACGTTGTTCTCGCGCTCGTGGAGCACGGAAACACGGTAGTTCTCCTCGGACAGGTTTGCCAGATGGAAATACGTGGCGAATGCGCGGGCCAGCAGCTGGGCGTCGTGCAACGTCATGTTGTCGATGACGTTCACGGCCTCCTTCAGGCCATCCTGGTCGGGGTTCGGATCCTTCAGCTCGGCGAAATGCTCGGCGCTGGCCTCTACCGCGTAATGACGCACGGTGTCGAACGTAGACAGCAGTTCGGGGTTGTATTCGCCCAGTACGTTACGCAGGATCTCAAGACACAGATCCATGTCGTACTTCAGGCTTTCGGGAAGATCATGCTCCTCCGGGCCCTTTCGGCCGGTCCCGGTAGTGACGATGGCGGCGTCAGCGGGAGTGATCTGTTCTTCAGGTGTTGCCATATAACCTCCTTTGCCGAATAACAGGTTGCTCGGTCTACCGGTCGTCTGCGGCTCCTCCGCAGTTGTTGAGGCCAGTCGTTGCGAGCCCACAGCCCATATTCAACGTGGTTGTTGTGTGGGCAATAGTGTATCCCCGCGAAATCGCTATTTGCGTTACGGAGTCCATATAGTGCTCCAAGTTGTCCACCTATAGAGACCGAATATCGGACAGCATATGAGACACTGTCCGATTCGCGGAAGATTTGAGCACCTTACGATTGCTGGCGGGGGAGGCAGGGAGTAGTAATGAGGGATGTGAGCGAACAGAAGAAAAAAAGTGCGCCCGAAGCGAAAGGCGCAACGGCTGTACGTAAATTCCACACCCACTCCATTCCGCTGGACATGGAAGATATTGCACGCGATTGGGAAAAACCGGTGGTGGACGCCGGTATCGCCGCCAAAGCCAGCGTGATTGTACGAGTCGGCATGCTGGACCTGGGAGCCGGCACCGGCTCCTTCCGCGTGCGTGAAATGATGCACCGCATCGCCTACCCGCTGGGCGTGCACGTACGCGCCGACGTGAACCTGACGGATATCGAGGCCACCTGCACGGATGGTCGTAACCGCATCACCGAAGTCGTGGATTTGCCGACCACCGGCGTGAACACCGAACGTATCTGGCTGCTGGAACATTTCGCCGACTGGTTCTCCGTGAATCTCGGCAAGGGGTCGATGTATCACGTCGATTCGCAACTGTCCGATGGCGTGGTCAAGCATTTGGACGAACGTGACGCTTCGCAGTATTCGGCCGATCTGGCCAAGCGCCTGCGCGAACGTGCCAAGGCCGAGGCTGAGGCGGCCAACGGCAGCGTGGACGAGACGCTGGATCTTGCGTTGAAAACCAAGGTACTCGTGACCTCCGTGGCCAAGTCCTTGGATGATGGCAATGGAGAAGCCCACCGACTTTTGGCGGACAGCGCGGAAATCACTCCGGTCGAAGACAAAGCGGCCGAAGAGAAGGCCTACGACGATGCCGAAGTGTTTACCGGTGACTCCAATGAGTCGGTTGAATCGGCGAACGCGGCGAACGCGGCGAACGGCGCGACCGCCGAAAGCCCTGCTGCAAGCAGTACGAAGCGCAAGAATCGCGTGCCCAAGGAATACGCCGAACACTTCAACGAGCGCTCCGACGAAGAGAAGGCCAAGGGCGGTATCACCGTGCGGCAGGCGCACGAGCGGCTCGATCTGATTGAGCGTCGCAAGCCGCTGTACAAGCCGTGGTTCTCCGGTCTGGCCTCCGCCCTGGCCTGCGCGGCCTTCGTGTTCCTGCTCGGCGGCGGCCCATACGACATGATCGGTGCGTTCGTGGGCGCGGGCCTTGGCCAGTGGATGCGTCGCCGGCTGTTTGCATACCATCTGAACCAGTTCTTCGTCACCTTTGTGTGCGTGGCCGCGGCGGCGCTCGCCTGCACCGGCACCTTGCGACTCATCGGCATTTTCGACCCAGTCGCGCTCTCGCACGATACGGCCTACATCGGCGCCATGCTGTTCGTGATCCCCGGTTTCCCGCTCATCACCGGCGGACTCGACATGGCGAAAATCGACTTCCCCTCGGGCATCCAGCGCGTGGCGTACGTGCTGTGCATCATCCTGATGGCCACGCTGGCAGGCTGGGCCGTGGCCGTGATGGTGCACCTGCACCCGGAAGGCTTTGAACCGCTGGGGCTTGACCCGTGGGTCAATGGATTGCTGCGGTTCGTGGCGGCGTTCGTCGGCGTGTGGGGCTTCTCCGTGCTGTTCAATTCGCCGCAGCGCATGTGCCTGACCGCCGCCCTGATCGGTGCGATCACGGACACGCTGCGCTTGGAATTGCAGGACTTCAACGTGGCACCCGAGATGGCTACCTTCATCGGCGCGTTTCTGGCGGGCATTCTGGCATCGGCGTGGCGTTCATCCGTGCGACGTGGCTGGCTACCGCCGCACCTCGGCTACCCGCGCATCTGCCTGACCGTGCCGTCGATCGTGATCATGGTGCCCGGTCTGTATATGTACCGTGCCATGTGGTACCTCGGCAGCTTCCAGACCATGAATGCGCTGGACTGGGCGTTCCGTGCGTTCATGGTGATTATCTGTCTGCCGATCGGTTTGGCGATGGCCCGCGTGGTGACCGACAAGTCCTGGCGCTACGACATCTGACCGTCATCTTGGCTCCCCTCAGGTGGGGAGCTCGGATAAAACAGCGTCTCAGTATGGAAACGGTGGAAGGTGCTTGAGCCCTTGTATCCACTACCATCAGGCGAAGTGCGTTGCGGCCGTATTCACGGCTGTGACGGTCTGTATGACGCCGCTCCGGCGTCAATCGCATATCAGCACGCATATCAGCACATAGTTCTGCCATGGCGGTAGCCGCTTGGCGTCATGATTGGGGAGGTGTCGCAGTTGGCCAACGATTTCTGGATTCTGCTGGCCATGGTCATCTATTTTGCGGCCATGCTGTCCATCGGATTCATCTACTCCAAACGCTCCAACTCCTCTTCCAAGGAATACTTTGCGGGCGGGCGCGGCGTGGGGCCGTGGCTCACGGCCCTGAGCGCCGAAGCCTCCGACATGAGCGGCTGGCTGCTGATGGGCCTGCCGGGCCTGGCCTACTTCACCGGCGCGGCCGACCCGATGTGGACCGCCATCGGCCTGGCGCTCGGCACCTATCTCAACTGGAAGCTTGTGGCCCGGCGACTGCGCCGCTACTCGGTAGTGGCCGGCGATGCCATCACCATTCCTGACTTCTTCGCCAAGCGTTTCCATGACAAGAAGGGCGTGGTCTCCACCATCGCGGCCGTGATCATCCTGGTGTTCTTCAGCGTGTACGTGGGCAGCTGCTTCGTGACCGTGGGCAAGCTGTTCGCCACGTTGTTCGGTTTCGACTACCACGTCATGATGATCATCGGCGCGGTGGTCGTGTTCGTCTACACCGTGGTGGGCGGCTACTTGTCCGTGGTGATGACCGACTTCATTCAAGGCATGCTCATGTTCTTCGCGCTCGCGGTGGTGTTCATCGGCACCGTGGCCAGCGCGGGCGGCATCGACAACACCGTGGAATTCCTGCGTGCCATCCCCGGCTACCTGTCCAGCACGCAGGTGGCCGCGCCCAAGCTGGACCCGGCCACCGGCCAGCAGCTCGTCGAGGCGGGCAAGGCCGTGTTCGGCGCGCCCTCCGACTACGGCATCATCACCATCATCTCCATGCTGGCGTGGGGCCTGGGTTACTTCGGTATGCCGCAGGTGCTGGTGCGCTTCCTGTCCATCCGCAGCGTGGAAGAAGTGCGCAAGTCCCGAATCATCGCCACCTCCTGGTGCGTGATTTCGCTGGGTTGCGCAGTGTGCATCGGCTTGGTGGGACGTGCGATGATGCCCACCGAACTGCTGACCTCCACCGATGCGGAGACCATCTTCATCGTGCTGGCGCAGACCCTGCTGCCGAGCTTCATGTGCGGCGTGGTGGTCTCCGGCATTTTCGCGGCCTCGATGAGCTCCAGCTCCTCGTATCTGATCATCGGCGCTTCGGCCATGGGCGAGAACATCTTCCGCGGGCTGCTGCACCGCAAGGCCACCGACAAGCAGGTCATGATTGTGGCCAGGGTCACGCTGGTGGTCATGTTCCTGTTCGGCATTCTGGTGGCATACGACCAGAACTCGTCGATCTTCCAGGTGGTGTCCTACGCGTGGGCCGGGCTTGGCGCCTCATTCGGCCCGTTGATGCTGTGCTCGCTATACTGGCGTCGCGCCAACAAGGCCGGCGCCGTGGCCGGCATGCTGTCCGGCACGGTGGCCGTGCTGATCTGGCACAACCTCGTCAAGCCCTTGGGCGGCGTATTCGCCATCTATGAGCTGCTGCCGGCGTTCATCATTTCGCTGCTGTTCATCGTGGTGGTTTCGTTGCTGACCGCCAAACCGAACGAGCGTATGCTCTACGAGTTCGACCACTACATGGACGATCCGCTGCCCGGCACCCTGCCGTCCGGCACCGTGCTCGTCGACGAGCCCATGGAAGCCATGGAGTCCGAGGTCCGCAGCGGCAAATGACACGTGCCTGCTGTGCGGTCGCCTCGTATGGCAGAGGAGTGGCTTTTTTGTGGTTCGGCAGGAACCATTGAGGCCAAAACGGACTTCGAGGGGCTGATTTGACGTTCTGGAGAGGTCTACTGCCGTTTCAAGGGGCTGATGCCTGAGTAGACGCGGCTCCAAAACGGCGGAATGGCGTTGGCGTAAGGACATTGATACACGTGGTCTAGCGGATGATCAGCCCCTTGAAACCGAAGTAGACCTCCGGCGGAGGCCAAATCAGCCCCTTGAAATGGGTTTTGAATACCGTAGCGCGGTGCGGACGGTGCGGACTGACTCTACCGGGCTTATTATTCCTGCGTCGTCGGAATAATCGGCAGCAGAGGCTCGAATTTCAGCCGTTTGTACAGCGGAATACGGCGTAGCTTTCGGACATCGCTAATTTGCTGGGTGGTTTGCCGCATCGTGAGCTGGACCGTTTTGCCCGTAACCTCCTGTATCCTTTCGGCAACCCTTCGGGCAAGGGCCTCTTCTCCCGCTTCGTCGCCAATATCTAATTTGGTGACTTGAATGTACTTCCAGCCAGCGTCTTCGATCATCTGGCGGCGTCTCGCGTCATTCAGCCATTGCCCGGCATGATGAGAGCCTTCGTATTCGATGCATATCTTGAATTCAGGGTATGCAAGATCGAGATATATGGGTCTGGTGTTGTTTCCTACGAATATTGGATAATTCACCTGCGGGCAATCCAGACCGTATTTCAAGAGAACCAAACGAGTTCGTGTTTCCATGGAGGAATCTGTACCCGCGCGCGCCAAAAGCAGGGCGCGACGGCATTTGTTATACCCGCGGAACAAATACGAATTGGTGCCATTCTCTTTGTCGGCTCGCACCTGGGCCTCGGCCTCATCGAGATACAGAGAAAGGGCGTCGATGGTTGTTCTGCAGAGCCTTCGATCTCGTCGCATCATGGAATCAGCGAGAACGATGAGTTCTTCAAGTTCGAGATACGCGGAGAACATGGCCCATGTGCAAGCTGGTGAAGTGCATGTGAATTGTCCCCTCGATTATGACCGTGTCTAGTGGGAAAGGCCATACAACCACTTTGACCCCCACAATGTGCCGTTTGTCATTGGCGTGTGGAACCGCAACAATGGTTGTAGTTGCAAGGCCTCTGTGTTTGCTTGATATGCGGGGTACTTCAATTGACAAAAGCTCCAATGCTGTTGTCAGGGCATAGGGTGGGCGCCATGCGCTTCGTCGTTGAACATCTGCGCACGTCTGCATTCGTTGATACTTCTGCATTGTCAGCTCGGTCAATGCCGTTGAGCTACCCATGATGATCACTCCTTCGTGATGTTCGCTTTGTCCTCGCAGTGTAGGGTCCGGCTACCGGCCCTGTCTACCGCCCCAATTTTTCGGTGGATAAATGTGGATAAGTCGGTGGATAAACTATGGGCGTTCATCGCAGTTGCAGGCATCCCGCAATTACATGGAACGTAGGGGTTTGCAGGCAGCCAGCGGGAATCGCCGCCGACGGTGCGATTCAGCTTGAACGAATCTCCATGGCGTTCATGCAAAGGTGGCATGATGGCGGGTATGAGTAGCTTGGTGCGTATTGTCAATGCCGGTGTTCCGGGGTCTCAGGACCGCGTGGATGTGGTGCTTCGCGATGGGGTTGTTGCGTCTGTCGGCCCTGCTGGAACGGTCTCGGCTTCGGACGGCACGATGCAGACTAAGGCGCATACGACATCGTTGGCATACGCGACGAATTCCATTGCTTCTGGCAGCGTCTCAATCCCAACGTCGGCCTCCGCACCTGCTGACGAAACCACCATCGACGCCGACGGCCTGTGGGTTATTCCCGGCCTGTGGGACTGCCACACACACTTCACGCAATGGGCTAAGACGCTGGGCCGACTGGACCTCATCAATGCCCGTTCCGCCGCCGAAGCGATGGACATGTTGCGCCGTCATCTGGATGAGCGCCGCGCCGCCGGCACGCTTGACCCAGATGCCTTCGTGGTGGGCATGCGATTCCGTCACTCGCTGTGGGCCGACGACGAGCAGCCCACACTAGCTGCAATTGACGCCGTGACCGGCGAACAGCCGGTGGCCCTCTCCAGCGCGGACATGCACTGTGGATGGGTGAACTCCGCCGCGGCCCGCAGGCTTGGCGTACATGTGGACGGATCCGGTCTGGTCGGCGAACTCGAATGGTTCAACGCCTACACCGCCTTCGACAAGGCGCCGGGCGCTGCTGAAGAGACTGACCGTCTGCTGCGCGAGGCCGAACAGGACGCCGCAAGCAAGGGCGTGGTGGGCATCCGCGATTATGAAATGGCCGAAAACATCGATACGTGGATCAATCGTTTCGCGGCCGGCATTAACGGTTTGCGCGTGGACGCCGGTGTATACCCCGAGCGGTTGCAAGCCGCCCTTGACGCGGGTTGGCATACCGGCAAGGAATTGCCGGGCAGCGCCGGGCTCGGTCATGTGGGTGCCATGAAGCTCATCTCGGACGGATCGCTCAACACTCGCTCCGCCTACTGCTCCACGCCGTATTCGGGCATCGAGCCGCCGGCGTATGGCACGCTGAGCTACACGCCGCAGCAAATCGAAGACTATATGCGCCTAGCCACCGAGCATGGCTTCGACATCGCCTGCCACGCTATTGGCGACGAAGCGAACACCATTGCGCTCAACGCAGTCGCCGCCACGCACGCACATGGATCGATCGAGCACGCACAGATGCTCAAACCCGTCGATATCCCGCGTTTCGCCGAGCTGGGGCTCACGGCCAGCATCCAGCCGCAGCACGCCATGGATGACCGCGACGTCATCACCCGTTTCTGGGCCAACCCGGCCGGTATCCCTTATCCGTTCAGGGCCCTCCACGACGCCGGTACCACGCTGCGCATGGGCTCGGATGCGCCCGTGGCCCCGCTGGACCCGTGGCTGGCCATTTCCGCCGCCGTGTTCGGCTCCGAAAGCTCTGACCGCGAGCCGTTCCAGCCCGAGCAGTGCCTCGATGTGCGCACCTCGCTGGCAGCCTCGACCGCCACTGGCCGTGACCGCCTTGCATCCGGCGCCCCGGCCGATATGGTGTTGTTGGACGCCGACCCATACGCCGCCGATACTCCGGAAGCCATGCGCGCTATGCCGCAACACGTCGTAATGACATTGCTGTGCGGGGAGCGTACGTATTGATGCAAGCCATCGGCATGAAGTGACCAGAGGTCCGTCTTGATAGCCGCGTTGCACGGAAAACATGTTGTGTTTTTTGAATTGAGAGTTACTAACGCTTGATTCTCCGTTTCAAGGGGCGGATTTGAGCCTTTCCGGAGGTCTATCTCCGTTTCAAGGGGCTGGTCATGCGCTCAATCTCAGATAAAATCCCATTCACGCCAACGTCATTCCGCCGTTTTTGTGCCTCGCCTACTTGAGCAACAGCCCCTCGAAGCGGAGATAGACCTCCGGAAAACGAGAAATCCGCCCCTCGAAGTGAAGATAGGACACAGCAGACGCCGCAATGCAAGAAACGCCGTGTCAGTTGCCCAGTTGGGGCTGACATGGCGTCTTGCTACGAGCGGCGGGAAAATCAGTACTTCATGCCCATGGCGTCGCGCACCTGGTCGAGGGTCTCCTCGGCGATGGCGTTGGCGCGCTTGTTGCCGTCGTGCAGGATGTCACGAATGGAGTCCATGTCCTTGGCCAGCTCGGCGCGGCGCTCGCGGTGCGGGGCCAGGAACTCGTTGACTGATTCGATGACGTATGCCTTGAGTGCGCCGGCGCCGGAATCACCGATCTCCTCGGCGATGTCCTTCGGGTCGCGGCCGGTCACCAGGCCGGCGGTGGTCAGCAGGGCGGAGACCTGCGGGCGGGCAACCGGGTCGAAGGTGATGCGGCGCTCGGAATCGGTCGGGCTCTTCTTGATAAGCTTGGCGGTTTCCTCGGCGGTGGCGCCCAGCATGATGGAGTTGCCGTACGACTTGCTCATCTTGCGGCCGTCGAGACCCGGAATCTCCGGTGCCTCAGACAGAATGGCGGCCGGCTCCGGGAACACTGGGTTCTTCTTGGCGTAACGCTCGTTGAAACGGCGGGCGATGGTGCGCGTGATTTCCACGTGCGGCAGGTTGTCCTTACCGATTGGCACGACGTTGGCCTTGCAGAAGAGGATGTCGCACGCCTGATGCACCGGGTAGGTGAGCAGCAGACCGGTCAGCGCGTGGCCGGACGCCTCCATCTCGGACTTCACGGTCGGGTTGCGGTGCAGCTCAGCCTCGGTGACCAGGGACAGGAACGGCAGCAGCAGCTGGTTCTCGGCCGGTACGGCGGAGTGGGTGAACATCATGGTCTTGTTCGGATCGATGCCGGCGGCCATGTAGTCGAGCACCAGGTTCAGTACGTTGTCTTGGATGTGCTCGGTGGTGTCGCGGTCGGTGATCACCTGGTAGTCGGCGATGATGATGTTCGTGTTGACGCCGCGCTCCTGCATGGCGACACGCTCACGGATCGAGCCGAAGTAGTGGCCGAGGTGCAGCCGGCCGGTCGGACGGTCGCCGGTCAACATGGTGAAGGACGACGGCTTGGCCTCCAGCTTGGCGAGCGTTTCGTCCGAACGCTTTTTGGCCGCGAGGAAGCTCGCGCTCATCTCATTGCCTGCCGCTGTCAGTTGCTGCTCGTCGGTCATGCGAAAATCCTTTAAATAGGGCTCAGATAAACGCTTTTTATGGTAAAAGTGTGAGCCGACAACGAACAAGCCACTATTAGTGGTACTCTCTATTGTTGATGAATCGAACAGCACAGTAATCGCAGGGGGTCAGATGGGCCGCGGACGTCAAAAAGCAAAACAGCAGAAAATTGCCCGAAAGCTCAAGTACCTGACCACCGATACCGATTACGATGAGCTGGCAAAAGAGCTAAGCGAGCAGGAGCCGGGAACGGGCTCTCCTGACCCGTTTGCCGACGTTGATGACCAGTATGCGGACAAGGATGTGGATTCCGCTGCTGACGCCGACGCCGCCAAGGTCTCGTCCGCCGCGCAGGCGGACGACCTCGACGAGTACGCCAAGTGGGCAGCCGAAGCCGCCGCAAAGGCGACCAGCGGCGAATTCCCGGCCTCCGCGCCGGCCGCGCCCAAGCCGGCCCCGCGCAAGCCGATTCCGATGCCCATGCCCTCAGCGCTGAAGCCGAAGAAGAGCTGAACTCCATTACTTATTAGCCGCGGATCGATTGACTTACGCGGCGATATTTGGGGTGAACTGAGGCGTGCTGAGACGTTCGCCGTATCGGGCTTGGAATTCTTGACGTGATAACGCCTTTGTGCAGTTTGAATGCGCGAATGCTGTGCAATGACGTGCATAGGGGAGGGAACGTGCCTGATATCAGCGGGCGGGATGGATCGAAGCCCACCATGCTCATCATGGACAACGACCGCATGGCCTTGATGGCATTGCAGTCGATTCTGGCGAAGGCACTGCCCGACTTCGAGCTGCTGCCGCCGGTGAGCGAAGGCAGCAAAGCCATTCAGCTGTGCACGGCCACCAAACGCCCGCCTGCTGTGCTATTGGCCGATATCGCGATGAACGACATCAACGGCCCGGATGTGGTGCGTGCAATCCGCAGGGAAAACGCGACCACGGCGATACTGGCCATTACCGCCTCGATTGTGGGCCGACATGCCAAAGAGATGGCCCGGGCCGGCGCGCAAGGCATCATGAGCAAGAACGATGATGTGCGGTTGCAGGCCGTGGCGATTCGTCGGGTACAGGTCGGCAAAACATGGGGCGATGGTGGCGACGTGCGGTTCGAGACCGCGGCCGTTGCGTCCGCGCGCATCAAGGCCGAGAAGGACAACCGGCTGAGCGCGCGTGAGATGGAGGTTGCGGAACTGTGGTCCCGCGGCCGGACTATGCCGCAGATCGCCGCCGAACTGTCCATCACCGAAACCACCGTGCGCACGCATTTGATACGTGCGGCCGACAAGCTCGGCGCCGGCAACCTCAAGGAACTTATCGGCGCATGGATTCGCATGAACCTGCACTGATGAAGGCGCCGATGGGTGTGGGGACACGGTAGAAGAAGCGCAAGGCGCATAAGGGGAGCGGCCCGGTGAAACGTCCGATTATCATTTCGCAGCATTCGTCGTATTCGTATAGTCACGCCGACGGCAAGAAGCATCATCAGATTGATATCGATATAGAACTCAAGCATCCGCTGGCGATGTTCGGCCCGATCGGTGTGCTTGCGGTGGCGGCCATCGTCTATGCGGTGACCGGGTCGTGGCTGGTCACCGCGTCGGCGGCGCTGACGGCAAGCGTGCTGCTGGTATCACTGGGCATTGCGTTGCGCTGGCGCAAGCGCGTGGTGAATCAGGAGAACGAAAACGAGCAGATGGAATCGGCGCTGGCCGATTTGCGCCACGGCAACCAGCTCGCGATCGAACTGCACGACACGCTGTCCAACGATCTGACGTATATCTCGACCATCGCCCGGAATAATCTGGCCGCGCCAGCCGGCATCGATGGTGGCGACTGGCAGCGCGTGCTGGATCGCAGCCAACGTGCCTTTGCGGAAGTGCATGGCATCATCGATTTTCTGACCGAGCAGAGCGGAATGGACGCCGGCTTCCGGGACGAGTCCTTGCCGGTCGGTGGCACCGGGACATCTGAGGTGGCGACTGCGGAATCAGGGCAGATTGATTCGCCGACGAAAGAATCCGCCCTGGCTCGTGACCCGGTAGGCACCGGGAGCTGTCCAGCGATTGCGAATGAGGTGGTTGACAATGCCGTGCCCGAGAACGCCGGTGGCGATGACCGTACGCAATCCACAGTGGGCATGCCGCAGTCCTTCGTCACGCGTGTGAAGGCGCAGATCACCGATACCGAGGAGTTTCTGGAGGCGCAGGGCTATCGGGGGACGGCCGCGGTCAACGGCATCGCCATGGTCGTGGACCCCGAGGCGGCGGCCGAGGCGCTGTCGCTGATGACGGAGATCGGCACGAATATCCGCCGCCATGCACCGGCGGGAGATGATTCCTACCTGCTATTCGTCACCCTGTCTCCCGAATGGATTGAGATTCGCGAGACCAACGATATCCGTGACGATGCCGACGCGCAGAGTGGCTTGTCCGCGCAGGAGCGGTCGGGGCGTGGGCTGGCCATGCATCGCACCCGTGTGCAGGAGTTGGGCGGTGAATTGACCACCCGTTCGGATGATGGCACGTGGATGATTTACGTGCGTATCCCGTGCGTGCGGGGCTGATGGGGCAGAAGCTGCGATGTCCGGCGTCCGGCGCTGATTGTACCCTGTCCTCACAAATGAGGACGACGACCGCAGCCATGTCCCCATAACCGAGGATTGCGGGTGTTCGGCTCGGCGGCGGCTCCCTATGGTGGCGTCCATAAGGACCAATCCCAGGGAGGGCAACGATGGCAAGTGATACGGAATTATGGCGGGGAACTGATTATGGATGGTGGCTGGCTGCGGACACGTCCGGTGCGGTCGGTGCCAGCCTGATCGCGTTCGCGGTGCCGCTGATGATGCTCGCCACGACAGGATCCTCTGCCGCCGCCACCACGACGGAAAGCATCTGCGTGGTGGTGCAGGCGGTGCTGGGCCTTGCCGGCGGCGTGATTCAGGACCGGTATGATCGCCGTACGCTCATGCTGATCTGGGGTGCGTCTGGTGTGGTGCTCTCGGCGGTGGCGGCGGCAGCGGTGATGCTGTTCGGCAATGCGCCGAAGACGAGCGGCCATGGGGTTAACGGGGCAAACGCTCCGGCATTCGGCGGACCGTATGCCCACGTGCTTCCGATCGCGCTGCTGTGTATCGTCGTGCTGTTTTCGGTGCGCGATGGCCTGTTGGAGAATACGTCGAATGCCATGCTGCGTGGCGTGGTGCCGGATGAGCAGCTGCCGCACGCGATGGCGCTGAACGACGCCAGGGATTCGACGGTCACGCTGGCAGGCGGGCCGTTGGGCGGTCTACTGATGACCGTGGGACATGCGGTGCCGTTTCTGACCAGCGCGGTGCTAAGTGTGCTGGGCGTGGTGTCCGCATGGCGTATTCGCCGCTATTGGAAACGCGCAACTGTGGATGATAGCGGCCATTCAGGCAATGCCGATGATGCTGCCGATGATGCTATCGATGTTTCCGGTGCCATCACCGCTGCCCCACGCTGGCGCGACGCACTGGACGGCATGATCTGGCTGCTGCACGACCGGTTCCAACGCCATCTCATCATCGCAGCGACCATGGTGACCGGTGCCAGCAATGCCTTCCTACTGCTGACCGCGCTGGACATCTCCCAAGGTGGCAGCCAGCTGATATCCGCCGGATTCATCAACGCCGCCTCCGCCGTTGGCATGTTGCTGGGCGCACTGATGGCCTCGCAACTGGTCAACCGTGTACCCGGCGGCGTACTGGTGGGTGTGATGTTCGCCCTGCTCGCCGCAGGATTCACCGGTGCCGCGTTGGTGCCCTCCATGGTTGGCAAGGCCATATTTGTGGCCTGTTCGGTACTGGCATTGCCCGCGGGCAACGCGGTGCTTGGAGGCCTCAGCAATATCTTGGTGGGCAAGGACAAGCTCGGCCGCGTTGGAGCGGGCAGCATGGTGTTGCAGTACGGTGCCTATGGCGTGGCCGTGGCACTCGCCGGCTGGGGTATGCAGACCATCGGCTACGGTCCGACCTGCCTGATTCTGGCCACCGTACTGGTAGCTGCCGCCGCTTACGCGCTGACGATGCGCAGCCTCATCACCCTACCCACGCCGGACCGCTGGGCCGAGCACATCCAGCGTTGGGGCATCGCACAGTTCTGATAAAGGGCATCCGATACCGGGCATCCGACGATTTACAGCGGTAGCAGATCACTCAGGTCGTCGCGCTCGCCGACCGCGCTGATGTGGCCGGCGTCCTTTTCCTCTGCCCACGTGGTGATGCCGCAGGCCAGTCGCAGCCAGACTTCCGGGTCCAGTTCGATGACGTCCGGAGGGGTCAGGTTATGCGGGTCCGATTCCGGGCCGTCCAGGATCTTGACCGCACCCCACGGCGCAACGCGCACCTCCACGCCGGGGCCGGGCGCGCGCCGCTCCAGCAGGAACAGCGAGTAGCGCACAGCCATCGCCCATACCGGGCGCGGCAGAACGGGGGAGGTGGTCAGGCGATGTGGTGTGTTGTCGGCCAGTTCCAGGGCTGCGGCACGCCATTGCGCCAGCGCGTCACGCCCGCGTTTCAAGTCCTTTTCCAGAATTACAGCCATGCGTTCTATCCTTGCACTGAGCCACGAAAGACGGCATTGTGCAAACGATGGCATACTGTGGGATGCGGAATGACAAGACATGTGATACTCTCTGACTGAGAACGTATGCAATAGCTTTCTGCCAACGCTGTTACAGAGAGTTCATGCACACGTTTATGCGACGATACCAATCGCGCGGCATAATAAGCACGGGCACTTATCCCGGAAGGAAAGTCAGAATGACCGAAATTACCGCACCGAAGTCTCCCGTTACGGCGGAACAGTTCGCCGACGAGATTCGTGAACAACTGAAATACACCCAAAACGTCACCGCCGAGCAGGCCACTGCCGCCGACGTGTACGTCGCCGTCTCCAAGGCCGTGCGCAACCACCTCGCTGATTCTTGGTTCAAGACCCAGGCCGACACCGTCAACGGCAACACCAAGGCTGTCGGCTACCTGTCCGCCGAGTTCTTGATGGGCAAGCAGCTGGAGAACGCACTGCTGAACGCTGGCCTGACCGACCAGTTCGACAAGGCTGTGGAAGCCCTTGGCTTCAAGCCGAAGGACATCGTGGACGCCGAATACGAGCCGGGCCTTGGCAACGGTGGCCTTGGTCGTCTGGCCGCCTGCTTCATCGACTCTCTCGCCTCCCTCGGTGTGCCGGCCTTCGGTTACGGCATCCAGTACAAGTACGGCATCTTCAAGCAGAAGTTCGACGAGAACGGCAAGCAGGTTGAGACCCCGGATTACTGGCTGGCCAACGAAGAGCCGTGGGGTCACACCGACTACAACCGTGATCAGAAGGTCTCCTTCGGTGGCAAGGTCGTCGAAAACGCCGACGGCACCAAGACCTGGGAACCGGCCTGGTCCGTGCGCGCCGTGCCGGTGGACTACATGGTTCCCGGCTACAAGTCCCAGCGTGTGAACACCCTGCGCCTGTGGACCGCCAAGAGCTACGACGAGTTCGATCTGCTCGCCTTCAACCGTTCCGAGTACATGGACGCCGTGGCCCCGCAGGTCAAGGCCGAGAACATCTCCAAGATTCTCTACCCGGAAGACTCCACCAAGGTCGGTAAGGAACTGCGCCTCGAGCAGCAGTACTTCTTCGTGTCCGCGTCCCTGCACGACGCCATCCGCGTCTTCTACCCGG
>CWGW01000012.1_pt1 | contig 20397 bp, 18 predicted proteins | sample 662481 | NCBI WGS metagenome assembly CWGW01 (sample SAMEA3735747, study PRJEB9488) | human gut metagenome | biome: ENVO:mammalia-associated habitat; material: ENVO:feces | place: Malawi | collected 2009-02-27 | reverse complement strand
CGACATCAACCAGGTGCCGACCCACTGCATCACGCAGGGCATCGGCACGGTGCTCAAGGCCCGCCACCTCGTGCTGCTCGCATTCGGCGCGGGCAAGGCCGCGAGCCAGTGCCGTCCGTCTTCGTCAATTCATCATGGCCGAGGGGACAAAACTGGCTCGCGGCACCAGCTCGGTCGTCAGCAGAATGTGCCGTCGCACCCGACGCTCATGCTTCAACCCATCGATCAGGGTGGAGAATGCCATGCGCGCCAACTCCCTTTGATCGATTGCATATGAGCTCAGCGACGGTGACGTGTACCGAGCGATCGACTGGTTGTTCACGCTTACCACGGCCAACTCGTCAGGAACCGCCACGCGTAGCGCGTTCAATGCTTGCAATGCCCCCACCGCGAGCACGTCAGCCGCCACGATCAGGCCGTCGGGCATGGTGCCTGTCCCGCGATGGTCAGAAACCAATTGCTCCGCGAGACGATAGCCGTTCTCCACGGTGAACGTGCCGGACGAATACACCAGCCCGTCCGTTTCCAATCTCAAGTGAGTAGCCCACTGACGGAACGACAGCTCGCGGATATCCTCCGGATAATCATGCGTACCCATGATGCTGCCTACGCCGCCAAGAAACGCGACACGCTTGCGGCCCGTCGCGATCATTGCATCCAGAGCGTCCAGCATCGTCTGCGACAGATCGGGCCGCACCGAATCGAACAGATGAGGCGCCGGATTCGTGTCGATACACACGCCATGAGGCAGCACCGCGTGCAACGCACGTAAATCCGCCTCGGGGAACACCGTGGCACCCACGGTGATGAACCCGTCGAACTCCGATGCGCGCTCCGTCAGCTCATGTATGGAACGGATGGATGCGGGAGGGTCCAATTCCATCGATTCCGCGCACTCCGCAAGGACTTTCCGCAGATCGGCGAAGTACACATCCTGTAGCTCCTCCCCAGACGGAGGCGCATCCAGCACTGCGATCGCAGGGCGGAACACGTTGCGATACCCCAGCTCTTCGCATACACGCAGCACACGCCGCCGCGTCTCCTCCTTAATGGAGAACGACGAGTCGTTCAGCAGACGCGACACCGTGCTCTGCGACACCCCGGCCCGTTCCGCGACTTCCTTGAGCGTGGCCATGACATCCTCCCCGCAAACTTTAGTAAAGGGTTTTACTACAGCATAACCCGAGATTTGCAAGATGTCGGATTCTCTCACTCAAGAAGTGACCCGTAACTAATAGACTTCAAACGTCCCGACAAAGGGGCAATGCATAGGACGGGTTTGTCATTGAAACATGCTCGCCCTCAAAACAACGGATAATGTCGGATCCTTTTTCTCATTCTTACTGTCGGTTTTTGAAGAAGGCGAAGAGCTGGCTGTCGTGGACGGTGCTGATGGCGGCGATGGTGCCGAGTTGTGCGGTGATGATGGCCGTGGCGAGTGCGGGCAGTTGGATGGTGGTAAGGGTGAGCGCGTTGGCGTGTCCGCTGGCCCAGCGTGCCGTGGTGTAGGCGATGGCGGTGGCGGCGAGGACGGCGGTCAGGGTCCATGCGAGGGTTTCGAGTGCGTTGGTGGCGAGGATGCCTTGGCGGGGTATTCCCATGTGCAGGTCGTCGGCTATTTCGATGCGGCGTGCGCGTGTGGCCGTGAGTGCGATGGCGAATGCGGCGATCGGGGTTATGGCGAGCATGATGCGGGTGGTTCTTTGCCGGTAGCGGGTATCGAGGTCGGGGTTGGTGCCGAGCATGGTGTTGGCCTGTTTGGTTTGGGTGGCCGGGGCGGCTCCGGGTATGGCGGTGGCGGTGGTGTTGAGGAGGTCTTCGGCGTCGGGGTTGGCGGGGTCGATGGTGGCCCAGCATTCGTCCCATTGCTGGCCGGTGTCGATGGGGGTGGGGGTGATGATCGCGTAGGCGAGTCGTTGGTCGCGGCTGTCGTCGGTCCAGGGGAAGACCGCGCTGATGTGCATGACGCCTTGGTCCGTGGGCAAGTCGTCCCCTTCTCGTGTGTGGAGGGTGGAGGCGAGTTGGCTGGAGATCCACACGCCGGGGCGGGTCTGTTGTGTCGCGCCGATGCCGAGCACGTCCGCGAGGCCGGGGGTCGCCTGCCATTCGTCCAGGGGTGCGGCGGGCATGGCGGTCAGGGTGATTTCCCTGCTGTTTTTGAGTGCCCCGGCCGCTTGGATGGGGTGGGTGGTGGTTCCGTTGGCTGTGGTGCCGGTGGTTCGGGTGAGGTTCGTGCAGGCGGTGGGGTCGATCTGTTTGCCGCCGGAGACGATGTGGATGTCGGCGGCGCTGGTGGCCCATTGGCGTGATTCGTGTTGCAGGGAGAGGATGCCGGTCAGGTCGAGGATGGCGGTTCCTGCGGCGATGAGGGTGAGTATGGCGGCGCAGGCGAGGGCGCGCGTGGTGCCGGTGGCGATGTTGCGCCATGCTTCGGACAGGATGGCGTTTGGTTTCATCGTGTGTCGTCCTTGGTGTCGTTGTCGTGGTTCGTTGGGTTGTGCCATGCGAGGTCGATGACGCGGGTGCATGCGGCGCGGGTGTTGGGGTCGTGGGTGGCGATGACGACGATCGCGTCGCCTTGGGCGAGGCCGGTGAGGGTGTTGTCGATGTCGTTGGCAGTGCGTTGGTCCAATTGGGCGGTGGGTTCGTCCACGAGGAGGAGGTCGGGTTTGCTGGCGATGGCGCGGGCGAGCATGAGTCGTTGCGCCTCTCCTCCGGACAGTTCGCGGAATTCGCGTGCGGCGACCTTGGTCAGGTGGAACGTGCCCATGATGGCGATGGCCTCGTCCTCGGCCTGGATGCGGTCGATGCCCTGGCCGAGGAGTGGCTGGACGACATGGTCGATGGCGGTGCGTCTGGGCATGCCGTGGGGGTTCTGGAAGACCCAGCGCACGCGATTGACTTTGCTGCGTCGGATGACGCCTTCGGCGGGCGCCTCGAAGCCGGCGATGATCGATAGGAGAGTGGATTTGCCGGAGCCGGACGGCCCGCACAGGCCGACGGCCTCGCCGGTCGTGAGGGTGAAGTCGAGGTCGTGGAACAGCCAGGGGCCGTTCTTGAACCGGTGTCCCACATGTTCGCCCGTGACCGTCGGTGAGTCCGTGGCGTGTGGCGGCTCGTTGGCGGACGGCGTGGCCGGATCGGGGTCGGATGCCGTGTGCAGGCGCAGGATGTCGGTGTCCATGTTCGTTCCTTATTCGGTGGTTGCGGCGGGGCATTGGACGTCGTCGAGCTTGTGGCCGAGGACGACGTGGTCGATGGTGGTGCCGGATTGTTCGGGTTGGATGAGCGTGGCGCCGAGTGCGGAGCCGATGACGGTGACCGGGATGGCCCGTTTGCCGTCGGGTGAGACGCATGCACGGGTGCCGTTCTGTCCGGTGATGGCGGATGGTGGAACCTTGATCGCATTGATGGGCTGTTCGAGAGCGAGGGTGGCGGTGGGTTTCTTGCCGCCTTGGTCGGCGAGGGTGGTTTTGTAGCCGTCGCTGGCCTGGATTTGGTCGAGGAAGGTCCGGTCGGTGATCCTGTCGGCGTCGTTGGCGTCGAGGCTGGCCTTGACGCCGAAGAGCGTGAACGTGCGTTTGCCGTCCCTGAGGTCCGAGGGCATGGGGAAGGTGACGGCGGTCAGTTGGCCGCCGGTCTTTATAATCTCCGACCCTTCGGTCAGGCTGGCGTTCAAGTTGGCGGTGCATTGGGTGGGGGTGACGTTGGTTTGCGGCAGCCAGGCCACGTCGGCCGGTCCGATCCTGCCGTCGGGATTGGTTTCTCCGGCTTGCGAGAGCAGTTGTCTGACGCCGGCGGCGGTGCGCCATCCGTAGGTGCCGTTGCCTTCGGCGTTGTAGCCGAGGCGGGCGAGTTCCTGTTGCAGGGCGAGCACGTCGGAGCCGGTGGCGCCGGTGCCGATCTCGCGGTAGAGGGGCGTGTCGGTGTGCAGTGCGATGACGGGTCTGCCGTCCACGGACAATATTCGTGTGCCGGATTCGACCGTCCGTCCGGGTTTGCACAGGGATTCGCTGACGGTGCCGGCGGCGCGTGTGGTGATGGACTGTTCGGCGCTGGTCTCGAACGAGGCCTCGACGGTGCGTTCGTCGGCGAATTGCTGGTGGCTGGCCGTGACGGTGTCGGGGCCGGTGGCCGCGGCCAGTCCGTCGGGCGTGGGCGTGGGGATGATCAGGGCGCCGGCGAGCACGCCCGCGGACAGCATGCCAAGCCCGGTCAGGATCAGGGGCGTCAGGATTCTCGTCGTCATGTGGCTGGTTCCTTTCGTTGCGCGTGTCATCGGTGTTCCCGTCAGCCGATGTTGACGGCGAGTCCGGCCCCGGTGAGGCAGGATTGCGCGGCGTCGGACGAGGCGTCGAAGGGCAGCCCCTTGGATGTGCCGTCGCCGTTCAATGCGTTTTGGAGTTTGCGTCCGGTGTAGGCGTCGTCCACGAGGTTGCTTTTCTTGAGGCATTCCACGGCGGTCTCGTACGGGTCGGCCAGGAGGCCGGGGTTGCCCTGTTGGAGCTGGTAGAGGGATTCGATGATCTTGCTGGTTCCCTTGGAGCAGGTGTTGGATGCTTCCATGTATTTGTTCACCTCGGCGTCGGTGGATGGCACTGGGGTTACGCCGGTGGTCCGGTAGAGTCCGTTGGACAGTTTGCGGGTCTGTTCCTGCCATCCGCTCTCGGCCATGCATGCGGCCTGCTTGTCGTGCGCGGCCTCGTAGTCCTCGGCGCTGATCCTGCCGGTCTTTTTGGCTCGTTGGAGCACGTCGCGTTCGAACTGGCTGAGCGTGTCCTTGGCGAGGTACTGGTCGAACAGGGCGCTCATGCTCGGCGCGATCTTCGCCCCCGACGACTGGTCGTCGCCGGCGTCGTTCCCGTTCCAGGGCGTGGAGCATGCCGTCAGCGAGACGAGCAGTCCCATGCAGGACAGCAGGGCTGCCGTCCTGCGCAATAGGCCGTGTCGTGCGTTCGGCGATGATGCGATGGTCATGATGGTTTCCTCTTTTTCGTTGGTCCGGTGTGGCCGGCGTGATGTGTTTACTTGGTGTTGAAATCGGGATCGTGGTAGTCGGGCACCTTGGCCTGGCATTCCTTGATGGCCTTGTCGCGGTCCGCGTTCGCGGATTCCGAGGATACGGAGCCGGAGTCGTCGCCGGACCATTGGAGCACGACCCAGTCGTCGTCCATGATCTGTGCGGGAACGCCCGCCGCCGTGAGACAGTCGCGGTATCGTTCGGCGGTCTGTTTCGACGCTCGGTTCGCGCCCTGTGGCGCGTCGACGCCCTGCATGTCGGTCTTCGGCGCCGTTCCCTGCGACGTCGTCGCGGACGGTGCGCCGGATGATTGCGACGGATGCCGCCCGCCGCAGGCCGACAGCGGCGCGGTCATCGCGGCCGTCATCGTTGCGACGGCCGCCAGTCTGAGCATGAATGTGGTTCGCATGCGTTCCTCCTTTGCAACGGGATCGGTCCGGCGCCTGCCGGACGATGCCCATTACAGTCGGCGCATCGTATGCGCTGGGTGCGTGTCGCGCTCACCTAACGCACACCCAGGCCGGGCACAATAGGAAAGCGTGAATGCGCATGGGGTCATGCGGGAAACGGAGGCGACGAATATGGCGAGGATCCTGATCGTCGAGGACGACGCCGATCTGGCAGCCGTGCTGGACGACTGTCTCAGGCATGAGGGGTATGCGACCGGTCTGTCCGGCACCGGCGTCGAGGCGTTGGACCTGCTCTCGCGGGGACAGTACGACGTGATGCTCCTCGACCGTGACCTGCCGGTGCTCTCCGGCGACGAGGTCATGCACACCGTGGACCGGCTGCGCATCCCCGTGCGCACGCTCATGCTCACCGCGGCCGGCGGCATCGAGGACCGCGTGCAGGGCCTCGATCTGGGGGCAGACGACTACCTGCCCAAGCCATTCGCCTACCCAGAGCTCCTCGCCCGCATCCGCACGCTCCTGCGCCGCGGCGACACGGACGACGCGCCCACCATGCTCTCCCGCGGCCGCCTGTCGGTCGATACCGTCCGACGGCTCGCCTACGCGGACGGCCGACCCCTCGACCTCGCGCCCCGCGAATACGCGCTTCTGGAGGAACTGCTGCGCGCCGACGGCGGATGGATCGACACCCGTTCGCTCCTCGAATCCCTGTGGCCGTCCGAGGCGCACGGCCAGCCCGACCTCGTCAAGACCGCCGTGTACTCGCTGCGTCGCAGACTGCCCGACCCCACGCTCATCGCCTCGTCACGCGGGGAGGGATACCGCATACCATGACCGGCATCGATAAGACACAACCGGCCACGCATGCCGCGCGCCCACGCAGACCAGTCAGTTTCCGTACGCGTCTCGCCGTCACCGTGGGACTGCTCCTGCTCGTCATGCTCCTCGTCGTGATTCTCGTGCAGAACATCTCGCTCGACTGGGCGTTCCAGCATCAGGTCGACACCATCGCCACCGGCAGCAGCCGGAACACCATCACGACGGAACCTTCCACGCCACCGAACGGGGTTCCCGGCACGGCCGACTCATGCAACGCAGATTCCTGCGACGTGACCGGTACCGTCCCGACCACGCCTTCCGGGCAGACCGGCGCGGAGGGCGTGGTGCTCACCGTCAGGGACGGCATCGTGCAATGGATGCGCTACGGGTCCCTCGCCGTGTTCGCCGCCGCGGCGTTGCTGGCCGTACTGCTCGTCTGGCGACTGTCGGGCAAGCTCACCGCGCACCTTGATTCCGTCAGCCGACAGGCCGCCCGGCTCGACCCGGACCATCCCGTCGAACGCATCAGCCTCGACCATCCAGACGCCGAGACCGCAAGCCTCGCCACAGCGCTCAACGCGATGCTCGACCGCATCGAACAATCCAATGACCTGCAACGCTCGTTCATTCGCAACGCCAGCCACGAACTGAGAACCCCGATCACCACCATCGGCACCGGCCTCGAAGCGCTCATGGCCCAGGACCGGTTCCCCGACGACGTCAAACCCGCCATCCGCCACGCCATCGAAGCGAACCGCAAAAGCGGCGAACTCATCAACAGCCTGCTCGAACTCTCCCGGATCCAGACCGCGCCCGACACCGGAACCGAGTCCACGGACCCCGCCCGCATCGTGCGCGACGCGCTTGAGACCCACGCCGAGCAGGCCCGGGCACGCCACCTGCGCATCGACGCTGACAAACTCGCCGCATACGACGGCACCGTCGAAACGAACCCACGCTATCTCTCGCTCGCAGTGGACAACCTCATCCGCAACGCCATCGTCCACAACACCGACCACGGCGCCATCACCTGCACCATCCACGACGACGGGCAACACGTCACCGTCGGCATCGGCAACACCACGACACCGCCGACAAACCCCGAAGCAACGACCGACCTCATCCAACCGTTCCACCGCGACGACGCCACCCGCATGGCCAACCAACCCGGACACGGCCTCGGCCTGTCCATCACCAAAGCCTGCGCGGACGCCATCGGTGCCACGCTCGATATCAGCCGACCCACACCAGACACGTTCCAAGCCCGAATCGCACTAATCCGACATATCGGCATGCCCTTTGGATGATCCCCGCTGTCTATTTAGAAGTGCAACGCCCTTGTTTGTCGGTTAATTCTAGCAGTTCGTCGGCGAACGCCTCGGCCGGCGTGCGGTAGCCGAGCACCCACATGGGACGGTTGTTGATCTCGTCCACGATGGCCTGCACGTCGGCGGCCATGGACGGTTCGATGCGGGAGCGTTTGGGCAGGTAGCGGCGGATCACGCCGTTGCGGTTCCCGTCGTACGGGTGTCCATCATGTCGTTCATGTCCATCGGACCTTTCCATGTGGTTTCCATTTCGGACACCACCCGCCTGCCATGCGTGCAGCGCATGGCCCGGGGCCGTGTTCCCGCTCCGATAATAATGAATGCAAAAGCACCCTACCCCGGAAGGAGATTGGGGTAGGGTGCCTATCTTTGCCGACGGAAGATACCGACGTTATTCACCGTTTGGATTATTGGTCACTGAACGGTGAAGCCTTGATCCTTGGCATAATCCTTTAGAGCCTTCTGCCAGTTGTCTGCGGCTGTTCTGAAGGAGGTTTTGCCCGCGAAGAACGATCCCATGTTGTCGTTGTAGACGGATCGTGCGTACGGTTCAAAGGGCAGGAACTCCCATTTGCCGGTGACATCCTTGGCGGCTTGGGAGAAGATCTCGTTGTATTTCTGTCCTCCGAAGAACTCGTTGTCGCTGCCGTCGGTGTTCCTGAGCGTGGTCTTGGCGAGGAAGTCCTTCTGGTTGAGGGTCTTGGTGGTGGCGGGGAAGCTGCCGTTGGATACGCGGGCGTCGATGCCTTCGTCGTTGGTGGTGACGTATTCGACGAACTTTTTGGCGGCGTCGAGTTTGCCGTCGGGGATCTTCTTGGCGATGGCTAGTCCGCTGCCGCCGTATTCGCCGTTGATGGGCGTTCCGTCGATGGTGGGCAGGAGGGCTACGCGGAATTTGCCGGTGGCTTGGGGCACGCCCTGCAGGAGGTTGTTGGCCATCCATGCGCCGCTGATGAGACTGGCGATGGAGCCGTCACCCAGTGACTTCATCCAGTCGTCGGTCCAGGTCTTCGTGTGGACGTCGATGAGGTCTTCGTCGCGCATCTTCTGCCAGAGGTTCATGAACCGCTGGGCGCCCTTGTCCTTGGCGATATTGATGGTCAGTTTGTCGTCGTTGAGTTTGTAGGCGTGGCCGCCCATGGCCCACATCATTGCGTTGAACAGGCCAGCGTCGCCGGAGTCGGAGGTGATGTAGGAGCCGGTGGCGCGGATCTTCTTCGCGTCTTCGTAGAACTCGTCCCAGGTGGTCGGTGGTTCGCTGATGCCGGCCTTGTCGAACACGTCCTTGTCGTAGAAGTAGGCCATGGGGCCCGAGTCGGCGGGCATCGCGTACAGGCCGCCGTTGATGTTCACGGAGTTCCATGTGCCGGGGGTGAACGTGTCCTTGAGCTTGGCGGTGTCGTAGACCTTGCTCAGGTCCATGAGCGTGTCCGAATGCACGAACTGCGGGATGGCGAGGTATTCGATCAGGGTGACGTCAGGCAGACCGCTGCCGGCTTGGGCCGCGTTGTTGAGTGCGGTGTAGGTCTCCTCGGTGCTGCCGACGTTGCTCACCTTCACCGTGATGTCGGGATTGGCCTTCATGAAGGATTTGGCGGCGCGATCGATGCTGGCGTCCCACGACCATACCGTCAGTTCGGTCTTGCCCGAGCTTGTGGTCGTGTTGCCGCATCCCGCGAGAGGGATGAGCAGGGCTCCGATGGCAGCCGTGGCTATGACTGCGCGCGTGGTGTTGTTCATGTTGGTCTTCTTTCCGTGCTTGACCGTCTCTGGCCGTAGCAACTATTTTGTTTGGACGTCGAACATGATTATGTACAGAGATGGGAAACTTGTCAAAACACCGGCGTTTTCATATTGTCAGTCCCCTGATGGGTGCTATCCTGAAAGCCGTTCGAGGATGACGCCGGGATGTCTGTCCCGATAATGTGATTCCGCATTTCCGCAATCGTCTCACCCGAGGAGGGCTCCCATGTACGCTAAATCCAATCCCAGCGACGCAAGGGCCAACAACCGCAGACTGTTGTTCCGGCTGCTGTTCCCCGACCGGCAACTGTCGCGCGCCGACCTATGCAAGGAGACGGGGCTCTCGCGCGCCACTGCTACGGACGTGACCGGCGAGATGATCAACGACGGCCTGCTACGTGAACTGGGGTCGAGGAAACGGGATGGCCGTGGCAAGCCGGGCACCTTGCTGGCCATCGATACGGACGTGCTTCGTCTGATATGCATCGATCTGTCGCGCCCGTATGTGATGACCGGTGCCGTGATGGATCTGCGGGCCAGAATCGTGGAGCGTCGCGAACGTGTGCTTGATGATGGCGACCGGGTCGATCTCGACGATGTGCTCTCGCTTGTGGGCCAGATGATCCGGCTTGCCGGTTCGGGGCTTGCCGGTTCGGGGCTTGTCGGCATCGGCGTCGCAGTCCCCGGCGTGGTCTCCGGCGCGGGGAGGGTGATCTCCAGTTCCAATCTCGGCTGGGGCGACGTGGAGCTTCGCGACATGCTCGAAGGCGAGTTCTCGCTGCCGGTCCGAGTGGACAACGACGCGAACGCCGCGCTGCTCGCCGACCACTTCCTCGGGCACGGCAATCCCAACTGCCTGCTTGTGCAGATCACCCGGGGCATCGGCGCGTCGGTGCTGCTGAACGACGAGTTCGTGGATGGCGACGACCATGCGGCCGGCGAGATCGGCCATGTTGTGATCGACCCGAACGGTCCGGCATGCACATGCGGCAAGCGCGGCTGCCTGGAGACCTATGTCTCCGCCATCGCGTTGCGCGACCGCATTCGCCGGGACCCGAATCGGCGCGCGGACATCCTGGCCGAAGCTGGTGCGAGGCTCGGCGAAGCTCTGGCTATGCCGGTGAGCCTGCTGAATCTTCATGACATCGCCGTCTACGGACCTCCCGACATCGTCGGCGAGACGCTGCTCAATGCATGCGACGAGACCGTCAACTCCTTGTCGCGGAACGACTACCAGAGCGGTATGCGGGTGCGTCGGTGTGAGCTCGGCGACGACGCCACTCTGCGAGGGCAGGCGGTCTCCGTGCTGCGCGAGATCGTGGGCGGGCGCGGGCTGTACGCGGCGACCACGCAGGTGGACAAGTCCTGCCTTGAGGCGGAGCTGGACGGCTGCTCAAAGCTGCGCTGCTACTAGCAGATCACCGTGCCGCTGATCAAGCCGAGCCTGATAGTCATCACGATGCTGTCGGTGATCTGGGACTTCAACGTGTTCAACCAGATCTGGCTCGTCTCCCAGGGAGGCCCCCGCGAGACGACCGCGACGATCGGCATCTTCACCTATAAGAAGGCGTTCGTGTCGTTCGACATCGGCACCGGCGCCGCCACGAGCGTGCTGGTCACGCTCATCCCGCTCGCCCTGACGAGCGTGTACATCCGCTGCCTGCTCAAATCCGGGGAGGACCTGCGACCACGAATAGGGCAACCGCAAACCACGGCGTCGGGACCATCTCCGTACAATGGCCCCGACGCCGCACATGCCATCTCAGGACCGAACGAAACCCAAAACAATCCTTAGCGTCATCCCAAGAAAGGAACCTCCATGAACGGTCAAACATCTCTGCAAGGATGGACCATCATCCCCATGCCGCAAACCATGCAGCATAAAGCGGACATCGCATTGCTGCCAATGTGCGGACGAATCAACGAAGCGCGCGCAGTCGGTGACGATCGGCACATACTTGCCGTGCAGCTCATCGACGACATCCGCGCAGCCACCGGATTGGAATGGGATATCGCCACCGGCGACCGCTGGCCGGGATTCATCACCTTGACGACCTTTGACGACCCCCATGCACACCCGTCCGGTGCATATACGCTCGATGTCACCCCGGACGGCGTGACCGTAGCGGGAGTGGATTTCGAGGGTGTGCGTAACGGCGTGCAGACTTTACGTCAGCTCATCCGCCAATGCGGCGCCGCCCTGCCCTGCCTGCACATCGAGGACCGACCCGCCTTCGAAACGCGCGGCTACTACCTCGACGTCACCCGCGGGCGCGTCCCCACCCTCGACTGGCTCAAACACTGGGCCGACAAGCTCTGCCTGTACAAATACAACCAGCTCCAGCTCTACATCGAACACACCTTCGCGTTCGACTCGATGAGCGAGACCTGGCGCGGTTCCAGCCCGCTCACCCCGCGCGACATCCTCGAATTCGACGACTACTGCGCCGAACGCGGCATCGAGCTGGTCCCGTCGGTCTCCACGTTCGGACACCTCTACATGGCCCTGCGCACGCAATCCCTGCGCGACCTCGGCGAGTTCCCCGAAACCGCCGACGAGCCGTTCGGATTCATCGACCGCATGCACCACCACACATTGAACATCGGCGACGACCGCGCCTTCGACCTGTCATGCCGGCTCATCGACGACTACCTGCAGCTGTTCCGCTCCAACAAATTCAACATCTGCGCCGACGAGACCTTCGACCTCGGCAAGGGCCGGTCCAAGCCCCTCGCCGACCACATCGGCGTCGCGGCCATGTACGCCGACTACGTCACCCGCCTGTGCCGCCACCTCGAAGCCCAGGGCAGACGGCCGATGATGTGGGGCGACATCGCCCTCGAACACCCCGAGATCCTCGACCGGCTCCCCGAAACCGTCACCCTGCTCAACTGGCAGTACGACCCTCAGGTCACGGACGAGAAGATCCGCACCGTCGCCCAATCCGGCGCCACACAGATCGTATGCCCGGCCGTATGGTGCTGGAACGCGCTCCTGCCACGCATCGACGACGCCTGGAGCAACATCACCCGCATGGCCCGCTACGGCAGGCAATACGGCGCCCAGGGCATGCTCGTCACCGACTGGGGCGACTTCGGCCACGTCAACGACCCGCGCATGGCCATCCCCGGCATGATCATCGGCGCACAGGAATCATGGAACCCGGGACGAATCCCGGATGAGGCCGACATGCTCCGCCGCATCTCCCGACTCGAATACCACGACGCCAGCGGAGAACTGCTTGATATCCTTGCTCGCGCAAGCCATGCGGCCAGTTTCGAATGGAACCACCTGATCACTTGGCTGGAACTTGATGACGGACAAGGCGGAGTCAACACCGGGGTCCTGCAAACCATCCCGGGACTGCTGCCGGAAAACGAACGACCGGACGATGCGATCCGGTCCCTCCAGAACGAAAGCAAGACACCGTCACTTGCGGAATCCCGACGAATGCTGCTCCGCTATCTGGAGCACCACATCGTGCTCGGCGAAACCGCAGATCACCTTCTGCAGGCCAGCGCCCGTCGAATCTCCGCGATCACCGCGACCGCAGGACCGCGGAACGCAGGAAACGCCGCTGCATTCCGCATAGCCGTCGAGGGGCAGCGACTGCTGAACCGGGTTGGCCTCCGGCTTGCGTCCGAGACCGGGATCACTGACACTTTGCAGCCGAACACCACGTCTCAACATAACGATGAGGCGAACCTTGCTGAAGCATTGGAGATCTGGATGGAGGCGTATGCGACGCAATGGAGCACGGTCAGCCGAGACTCCGAACTCCGTCGGCTGCAAGATACGGTGCGGGAGTTAACGGACCATCTGCGCTTCCAATCCGTCTGAGGCTGCGATTGTGAGACTTCGACCAACCAGATACCGAAATGCCGTGAGGGACCAGATTCAGATCCCTCACGGCATTTCCTATACGAAGGTGTGTCACGTATCGCGAGGGGCGGTGACGTTTTGTTGGACTTCGTTGTCTGAATGGTCGTTCGCAACGATAGCACGCACGTCCAGGCGACGGGAATGCCGTCGTAGCGGTCGATGACCGGCGGCAGGTACACCTTGCCCGCCGGGATCCCGGACTCGGTGATGTCCGTGACCCACAGCTCGTTCGGGTTCGCGGCGCGGGTTCGGGCGAATCCGGCGTCTGGCACAAGACCGTCATCTGCTGGCTCGTCCTGGTCGCATACCTGTACATCCAATGCGAGAACTATGCGTTCGCCGCTCTGCCGCTCCTCGTGTTCGCCGCCTCGAAGGTGAGGCGCGAGCGCTGATTCCTCGCGGGCCGACGCATCGACGCGGCCCGCGATGGACCAAAATCCAGAATAACCGACATTCGCCGCTGTTCCGTCTTTCGCCCAAGGCGTATTCTCCCCGTGTCTTGAGGTGCATCATGTATTGTCGCGGCTAACTAACCGGCGAAACGCGGCATGTTTCGCATTTTGGGCGAAAAGCCCAAGGCCCATAGGAGGTATTGATGACGTTCGTTGCACGGTCGGTGCGCTATGTGCTCAGAAAACGAGTGCGAACCATAGTGCTCCTCATAGTACTGACCATCATAACGGCGAGTATGCTATCCACGATCGCGGTTTCTCGGGCAGCTCAACAGGCCGCCGGACGAATCGAGAAGGAAGCGGTCGGTGGATTCGTGCTGGCCAGCAACCTGCAGGGCAGCATGCTCACGCCTCGCGGAGGCGGCATGGTGCGTCCCGCCGACGTGCGCCGGATCGCCCAGCTGCCCGGGGTCGATTCGTATATGGTCCGTCAGAACGCCACCGCCGATCTCGTGGGGGCGAATGTGGCGAAGGTCCCCGGCGGCGATGATTACGATGCGACCAAGGAGCAGCAGTTCGGCAACGCCGCCAACGTCATAGGCACGAATGATTCGTCGAAACTCAACGTGTTCACGTCGCGCACGCTCGGCATGGCCGAAGGACGACATCTGAAGGCCTCCGACAAGTACACGTCGATGATCCATGAGGATCTCGCCAAAGCCAACGGGCTCAAAGTCGGAGACACGCTCACGCTCAAGGCCAACGCCTATGACGCCGACAACGAATCACATTCGACGGCGACCGTCAAGACCACCATCGTGGGCATATTCAAGGGCGACAGCGCCAGAAAGGTATCCAGCCGAGCGGAACTCACCGCCAACACCATCTACACCGATCTGGATACCACACGCGACCTGTACCAGTACAAGGACGGCAAGGAAATATACCAGGACGCCACCTTCGTGCTGTCCAAGGGCGTTGACGTGGAGAAGACCATGGATGCCGCGAAGAAACTCCCGGTGGATTGGAACAACTATCAGATCACGCGCAACGACCAGTATTCGTCGAGCATGCTGCATGCCGCCCGCGGCGTGCGCTCGATGATGCGCGGCGCCCTGATCGGCGTGACCGTCTCGGCCGTGCTCGTGCTCAGTCTCATGCTGCTGCTGTGGATGAACGACCGCCGTCAGGAGATGGGCATACTGGTGTCCCTTGGCGTCGGCAAGCCCTCCCTGGTCGCCCAATACCTCGCTGAGATGGTGCTGATCGGTCTGCCGTCCCTTGCCCTCGGCTGGCTGTGCGCGCAGGGAATGGCCCAGTGGCTCGGCACCACGGCGCTCCATTCCGTGAACGCCTCCGCGGCGAAGGAGCTGAGCAGCATGGGGCAGGTCGGCGGCGATCTTGAATCCAGCATGTCGGTGCGCACCCTGGATTCGCTCACGGTGTCGGTCGACGGGACCGCCATGCTGTACGTGGCGCTCGGACTGTTGGCGGTGATGCTGGTGTGCGTCGCGGTGGCGTGCATGCCGATGCTGCGCAAATCGCCACGAGACCTGTCGGAGATTCGATGATGAGCATGAATGTGTGGAAGCGTGCCACGTTGGCGATCGTGCGCAAGCCGGTACGCAGCGGCATCATCGGTCTGCTGATGCTGATGGTCTTCACGAGCCTGGTGGCGCAGGTCGGAGTCTCGACGGCCCTGCGTACCATGTCCGACGGCATCGGCGCGGGCATGGGCATAGGGTTTACCGTCAGCGCCGGTGAGAATCCCATCAGCACCGAGGAGGCGAGCCGGTTCTCGCATATCCCCGGTGTGACGAAGACCGCCTATGCGACGAAGACCTTGGCGCAGGTGGATGGCGCACGTCCGGTCATGCCCCGGCAGGGCCCCCGACTGGACTCCGATCTGGCCATGCAGGTCAGCGTGCTGGGCACCACCGATTCCTCATTGTCCGAGGAATTCCAGAGTGGCCTGTACCGCTTGGAGCAGGGCCGCCATATCTCGGGCGACGGCGACAATGTGCTGGTCCACCGCGACTTCGCGTTGCAGAACGGCCTAGCGGTCGGCTCGACATTCCGTCTCCGGCAGGAGGGGCGCAACGCCACGGTGCGTGTGGCCGGGATCTTCTCCGGCAACGTGCAGGCCCAAAGCCCCCTGCCCTCGGACACTTCCGAGAACCTCATCTATTCGGGCAGGCGAGTGACCTCCGCTCTGACCGGAAACGACCAGATCGGCATGATCCGATGCCTGTCGGATAATCCGCAGGACCTGTCCGCGGCTGTTGGACGGGCCAAGACCATGGCCGGCGGCAAGTACGACGTCACCGACGATTCGGCCCGGCTCTCCGGCGTCCTGCAATCCGTGCAGACGGTGCGTGATCTGGTGCGCATGGTGCTGCTGTCCGTCTGCCTCGCGGACGTACTGGTGCTGGCGATGGCGCTGGTCTTCTGGATTCGTTCACGCATCCATGAGATAGGCACGCTTCTGGCCCTCGGCATCGGCAAGATGCGGATTGTCGCACAACTCGCCATCGAAACCGGACTCATGGCGGCGGTCGCCGCCCTGTGTTCGCTGGGCACCGGCGCCATGCTGTCGGGATACGTGTCTTCCCGACTGTTGCGCGATTCGGGCGTCGCGCCGCTGGAATCGTTGCATGTGGAGGCCTTGCCGCCTGAGCAGACGATGCTCATCCTGCTGCTCGGATGCGCGGTCATCGCCGTGGCCCTTGCCGTGTCATGCGCCGCCGTGCTGTCCAAATCCCCGAAATCCATTCTTTCCTCTATGCGTTAGGAGTCACCAATCATGTCTAACTGTCTGCAACTGGACCATGTCGATTACGCTTACGGCGCGGCGAAGATCCTTGTTCTTTCGGATGTCAGCGCGGATTTCGAATCCGGGAAGATGTATGCGATCACCGGCCCGTCCGGTGCCGGCAAGAGCACGCTGCTGGCGCTGCTGGCCGGCCTGGACGCCCCCTCCCGGGGAGTGGTCCGCTTCGAAGGGGAGGACATCGCCGCATCGGGCTATGCGAAGCACCGTCGGGAGCACGTGTCCCTGGTGTTCCAGGACCATAACCTGATCGACTACCTCACCCCCGAAGAGAACCTGCGGCTGGTCAGCGCCAAGGCCGATATGAAGATCCTCGAGGAACTGGGTTTGAGCCGTGAGGAATCCAAGCGCAACATCATGCACCTGTCGGGCGGCCAGCGTCAACGGGTGGCGGTCGGCCGTGCGCTGGTCGCACCGGGCCGCGCGATCCTCGCGGACGAGCCGACGGGCAGCCTCGACCCGGAGATGACCGACGAGGTGATTCATCTGCTGCAGCACGCCGCCCATCAGCTCGGCAAATGCGTGATCGTGGTGACGCATTCCAAGCGCGTCGCCGACTCCGCCGATGTCGTGCTGCGTCTCAGGAGCAAGAAACTGACCCGGGCGTGACCCGCCTGGGCCGGGCGGCACCCATACACCGCTTCGGCATTCTGGCACCCCGCGCTCCGGCACCCCGGCGACCCACTCACGTTGCCGGGGTGCCGTATTCGTTCTGCGCCATAATGTGCGTGATAGTGGAACCCTGCCAGTGATGAATGATGAAGTGCCCGGCGTGGCCGGCATAGCGAGGGAAACAACCAGCATGGCACACGACGGCACCTGATTCACGTCGTCGCATGGATCATCCGATGGCCACTCGGCCACGACACCCACACGCAACACCAACCGCTGGCTGCCGGCTCTCAAAGCGGCCTTCCCGCTCACCATCCCCATCTGCCTGGGATTCCTGTTTCTTGGAGCCTCCTATGGCATTCTTAGCGGCACAATCGTGTACATGCTGCTGGTGCAGCTGGTGTTCTGAGAACTCCCCTCAGTCCGCTACGCGGACAGCTCCCCTCAGAGAGGGGAGCCAAAAACTCACAATTGTTGGGCCACCCAGTCGACGATATAGGGCGCGACTTCCTCGATCTGGTCAATCGCGACCTCGAACTCATGCTGTCCGCCGTACCACGGGTCGACCAAGTCAATCTGATCCTCACGTCCAGGCTTCGGCTTGGGCAGGTTCGGATCGAAGCTGCGGTACATATGCACTTCGGCACGCTTGCCGGCAGGCAGCATGCGCAGCAGCGATCGCATATGCGAGGCGGTCATCGGCAGGAACAAGTCGGTACGCTCGATTTCCTCGCGGGAGATGCGATGAGCAAAATGATCGCGTGGGATCTCGTCGCCATATCCACGCTCGCGCAGCACGCGCACGGCACGCGGGTCAATCGGATGGCTCCATTCCTCATCGGAAACACCGCTGGACTCCACATCTACCTGATCGCCCAGTCCGCGCTCATTGAAGAAGTGGCGCAAGATAATCTCTCCCATAGGGGAACGGCAGATATTGCCGGTGCAAACGGTCATTACGGTATAGGGCTGAGTGTCAGTCATCACGGTCTCATTCTTAATCGGGGCCATCACCGGCCAGTACGGATTATCACACGGTGAGTAATATGCAGAACCTCGTCAGGCGACCGAACCATCAACCGTCAACGAGGCCGCTGCATCACTTGGTCTTGCGCAAGATGCGGAAACGGTACGCGGCGATGCCGGGCTCGTCCTTCACGGGCGTGAGCCACTCCCCTGCTTCAGCTTCATGCCAAAGCCCTGCTTCAACCAGCGCTTCGACATCCGGAGCATAGGCATCGGCATCCACAGTGGCGTCAAGATCGGTCACATAGGCCTTATCCGCAAACGGCAGCGCCTCGGAGTACAGCTGTGCACCTCCGATGACCCAAATCTCGGAACGATCCAGACCGTCATCCGGAATCGCCTCCTGACGAGCCAGATCAAGCGCATCATCAAGGCCGGTGACCACGGTCGCCCCCGGCGCACGATACATCGGATCATGGGAAATCACGATGTTGTCACGGTTGGGCAACGGACGGTACTTCACACCAAGCGATTCCCAGGTCTTACGGCCCATAATCACCGGATGAGAGACGGTCAACTCCTTGAAATGCTTCATGTCTTCAGCACAATGCCAAGGCATACCGCCGTTGAGCCCGATGGCGCCAGCGCGACCTTCCTTGTCGCGGGCCTGAGCCCAAATAAGATTCACCGAGAAAGTCTTGGGGAAATCATCGCCCCAGTCTTCTTCAGTGGCAGACAGCCCGGCAGATCCGGGCTCGGGTTCGTGATAGCCGCTACGGCTACTGTCATGCTCCATTTCGCTGTACTCCTTTTGGATTGCGGAACTGGGCCTTAGTGTAGTGGACAGCGCAGACTCGGGCCGCGTTCACGGCCCAAGTTTTATGCCCTGCGGACAATGCCTGGTCAGACAATATCAGACAGCAACAGGCGCCTTGATGGTGGGGTGATGCTGGTATCCGACGATGGTGAAGTCCTCATACTGGTAATCGAACAAGGAATCAGCCTTGCGGATTTCAATGGTCGGGTAAGGGTACGGGTCGCGGCTCAGCTGCTCCAGGAACTGGTCGACATGGTTGTCGTAGACGTGGCAGTCACCACCGGTCCAGACGAATTCGCCAGGTTCAAGACCAGCCTGCTGGGCCATCATCATGGTCAGCAACGAGTAGGAAGCGATATTGAACGGCACGCCAAGGAACATATCGCAGGAACGCTGGTACAGCTGGCAGGAGAGCTTGCTATTGGCCACGTAGAACTGGAACAGCGCATGGCAGGGAGGCAACGCCATCTTCTCCACCTCGGCCGGGTTCCATGCGGAGACGACCATACGGCGGGAATCGGGATGATTCTTGATCAGATCAAGCACATTGGAAATCTGGTCGATGGTGCGGTTCGGATCCTCAGGAGTGGGAGCCGGCCAGGAACGCCACTGCACGCCGTAGACCGGGCCCAAATCGCCGTTCTCATCCGCCCATTCATCCCAGATGTGGACGTTATGCTCCAGCAGCCAGTTGATATTCGAAGAGCCCTTGAGGAACCACAGCAGCTCGTAGGCCAGCCCTTTGAAGAACACCGTTTTGGTGGTCAGCAGAGGGAAATACTGGGACAAGTCGAAACGCATTTGCTGCCCGAACAGGGAAATCGTACCGGTTCCGGTGCGATCGGACTTCAACGTGCCTTCGGTCAGAATCTTGCGCACCAGATCCTCATACGGCATGGGAATGTCGGTTTGGGGGCGCGCAGGAATACGGGTACGGATATCTGCAAGTTGTTCTTCGGTCAAAGCCATACGCACCAGTGTAGCTTAGAGGCATAATAGAGACGTCCACATAAACGGGAGCACCGGTCATGAACCGTGCTTCCACGCCGGTATCGGTCGATAGAGCCAGTTCGCCGACGGATGAAATGAAAGAGGATAGCCATGGGTAAGCGACTGTGGGTTGAGCGCAACAAGGACGGTTCATGGGATGCGTTCAGCGATGACGGCGCGCACATCAAGTTCGGCAAGGATCGCGGCCAGTTCACGCCGGGGGATCTGATGAAGGTCGCGCTGGCTGGTTGCGCGGCGCTGTCCAGCCAGTTCGCCATCGAACACACGCTGGGTGAAGGCAAGGGCGCCAAGATTGTGGTGGATGGCACCTATGACGCCGACGGCGATGCCTACACCGGCTTTGACGAGCAAGTGGTGATCGATGCTTCCGACGCAGGCTTGAGCGATGAGGACGCCGACAAGCTCAAGGAGCGCGTCACCCGTCACATCGACAAGGGCTGCACGGTCAAGCACACATACGTGCAGGAAACTCCGGTGCGCATGAGCGTCACCGTCAAGCACTGAGACTTACTTGGCTCCCCTCTCTCAGGCTTCGCCTACAGACAGCCCAGTGGGCTGTCTGTAGG
>CWGW01000005.1_pt1 | contig 25854 bp, 26 predicted proteins | sample 662481 | NCBI WGS metagenome assembly CWGW01 (sample SAMEA3735747, study PRJEB9488) | human gut metagenome | biome: ENVO:mammalia-associated habitat; material: ENVO:feces | place: Malawi | collected 2009-02-27 | reverse complement strand
CCCGCTTCAAGGTTCGTGCGGCTCGCCTTCTGTGTGTGATCGAATAAAGGTGTTCACTGCGAGGTGGTGACGTTTTCTTGGGCTCGTTGAGTCAAGGAGAGCGTCGGCATGACGTATAGCAGGCAGCAGCGCGAGCGGGCGGTGGATTTGTACATCAAGTACGAGCACAGTGCCGCGGATGTGATCCATGAGCTGGGGTATCCGAGCAGGACGATTCTGTATGTGTGGTACCGGGAGCGGCTGGAGGAGGAGCGTACCGGCGTTCCCTCGGGGCGCTCCTCCTCGAGCCGGTCCGCGTACCACGACAGCAACGCGCCCTTGCCGGGATAGCCGAGCTCGCGGATCACGTCGGCGGCGCAGCGTTCGTATTTGACGTACAGCCCACGGCCCTGTCGCGCTGCTCCCTGCTGTACTTCGCCATGAGGGGGTTCTCCTCCCGGTCAGGGAGTCCAAGAAAACGTCACCACCTCGTACCTGCACTTCGGCGAAAACACCGTTGGATAGTTTGAGTATCACGTGAACGGCGCGATATCCGCTGTGCGGGCTGGTCCTGATGTCGAGAATCTGATGAACAGGTAGCGAGTCTGCGAGCAATGAGACCAATTTGTCTTGCTCAGTCAAGGTCATGTCGCAGGCTATGCGCACGCTCATGATGTCGTGAATGTTGGGTATCTGCATGCCGGGCGTTCGAATCAGTTTGTCACGCAACGCTCCAACGGTTTTGACGCGGGAAGAAATTCGAAGATCGGGGATGCCGAGGCTAGTCGTGTCGATTTCGTATATCGCATTCACGATATGGCCGATGACCTGCATATACCAATCCGAGACATCTTCGTAGCTCAGCCCGTCAATGGCATCTTGTCCATCGATCATCGCTTTTCGCAGATGCTTGATCTGCGAACCGGTCCACGGCTTCGCCGGGAATGATACAGATTCCAAGGCATTCATGGTTAAATTCTAACCTGCGCGGATCATTAGTTCGTGCTTTGTTGTCAGTAGATTTGCATGCCGACAATGCCGTTTTCGTTGGCGATGGCATGGAACTCTTCGATTGATTCCTCCGGGTCGAAGACTTGCGGATACTGTCGGCGTGAAAATCGGATTCATCCCATCCTCCCTTGCAGTCCGGGTCGAACTGGTTCCACGCCACAACAAGTTCACGGTCGTTGCTTTCTCTCTGCGACGCGGCAAAGCCTCTCAGGGTCCAGGGACGCTGTCCTTGGCGATGGGTCCGGGCGGATCGCTCCGCCCGGCCGCCGCTTTGCATGCGGCGGCCTTGCTGGGAGGGGTTGGTTGATCAGTTGAGGTAGGCGGGGCGTATGCCGTAGTTGATTGCTGCGTATGCGATGCAGACCAACGTGCATTCCTCGTCGCTTTCGAGGGCTGCGATGGCATGTGCTTGTGCGTTGTCGGTGTTTCCGTTCAACCATTCAAGCCATGTCGAGATGGCATTGGGTTGGGCACTGTACGCGTCATTGCCGGCGGCGAGGGTCGTGAGTTCGTCAACGCTGATGGAAGGGGTCATGCTGGCGATGATGATGGAGTCGCGTATGGTGAGGTTTTCCCTGATGATGGCTTTGAGCTCGCTCGGCTGGTGGGCGTTGATGTCCCCGTCTTCGAGCATGAGATTCCAGTTGGTGATGACTTGGCTGGCCCACTTGATGGTGGTCTTTCTGATGCCGTTCTCACGGCATTCCTGACGGCAGGTCTTCACGATGAGGTCTTCTTGGGTGAGGGTCTTGGTGTTCATGTCTGCCTCCTGTGTTGGCTGGTCCCCGGATTTTTTCTTTGACCGGGTGGCCAAGCGAATGCGTTAGCGGCGTCAAGCCGGTTCCGTCATTAAGGACGCTCCGAGCCGCGCAGCGGCTCGCGTGCGGATGTTGACGGGTTCGGCGGGCCGCTATGATCCAGAGGCGTCAGCCGCCCGGTCAAAGAAAAGGAAAGCCGGAGGGCTTGTGTTGTTGGTCGCGCTCGTGGTCGCGTCGTTGTCCTGTTTTGGCGAGCCGCGTCCTCCGTGACGCGGCGAAGCCCTGTTGGGTCCAGGGACTGGTTCCTGGCGATGGGTCCGGGCGGATCGTTCCGCCCGGCCGCCGGAGGCGCCGCCCCTTGGGATTTCAAGGACGGCTAGGGCTAGAAGCAGCGGGCTTCGTTTTCATATCCGCAGGTTTCGCAGGTGAGGTGTGCGTCGTCGGCCAGGCGCGCGTCATGGGGATTGTCTTCCCAGTTCCACCCGTCTGCGGTGATGCTGGTGCTGCCCCATAGGTCGATGTGGTCTGCGGTGAATTCACTCGTGTTACCGCATTTCGGGCATGTGTACCCGGTTTCCGATTCCATTTGCATGTCTGTAGGGTTGATGCTCATGATGTTTTTCTCCTGTTTTCGACTCTTGGGTTTGTTTATTCGTGTTCCATGGCTTGGTTGAGCGCGGCCAATTGAAAAAGCCCCGGGAAACCCGGGGCTTGATGACTCCTGCGGCTGGGCTTGAACTAGCGACCGTCTGTCGGAGCTTTGAACAAAATTAAGGAATAACGACAAGGCGCGATAAGCCACGACACGCAATAATTCCAACAGTTCCTGGGCTTTGCGCACTCTCGCTTATCACACGGCTAGACACGGCAAAACACGGCTAAACGCATGGGTCATATTGTCTGGCGGTTGTCCGTCATCGAGGTGTCACAGCCGGCAACTGGCAAGAAAGTTTTCCTTGCGTTTCGTTGAGGAAAAGGGCGCGCACCGAGGTGGTGACGTTTTCTTGATTATGTGGCCGGTAGTGTTCTTTGAATCTCGTTCTTCTTCAAAGATACGGGTGTGATACGTGGCCTTGTTATGAGGCGCTCGAATATGAAACGGCTGCGGAGGGTGATCATGTGTCAGATTCATCTCCGCAGCCGTCGGACTAATGTCTATTTTGAATCATTGGATTATTGCGGAAAATACCAGCGTTGGGTCCATAACCCGTTGCAGTCGTATATCTGCAATTGTGTCCCATTGTCGGTTTTCCCGGCAGGGATGTCCAGGCATTTGGCAGACTGAGGATTCCAAAGTGATTGGTCTTCTCGGTATATCCATTGCTGTGCTCCGGAACCGTTGCATTCCCAGAGCTGCACTTTGGTGTGGTTTGCGGTGCCTTGTGCATCGACGTCCAGGCACTTGCCCATGGCTCGGATGGTGTCATCCGGATACTTGGACCAATCTTGCCCGGAGGCTATGTTGCATTCCCAAAGTTGGGCGGCATTTCCGTTGCGCGAGGTGTTTGTATCAACGTCCAGGCACTTGCCGAAGGTGGTTCCAACGGCACCCATTGTTGTTGGGATATGTCCTGTCGCGTAGCGTACTTCGCATTGATTGCCTTCTCCTAGCCATGTGGCGGCGAGGTAGAGATATGAATCGCCGTCTGCAAGAGGAATTGCTGGCGTCGAATAGCCAGGACATGAGGGTACGCCGGTTGCGTATCCACCGGTGGGGTTGACGGTTATTGGCGATGAGATCTCGGTCCAAGGTCCTTGCCCGAGAGAGGTGTTCGCGAAGAGCACGGTTCCCGATTCCGTCTGTACGGTTTTATTGCCGGTAGGTCCGGCGACCACTCGTTGCCCAGAGAGCAAAAGTGTGCCATTGGCACCTCCGCTGGGAGTCCATGAAATATAGGGCGTGTGCAGCAACTCTCGCTTGTCGGTGGTTTGCACCAAGGTTCCCGGGTCATCAGCAGGACTCCAGTCCATTCCGTCGTCACTGAATTTGACATATACCTCGCAGACATGGTCGGCATTAGTCGCGTCGCGGCACATTTCATAACTCATCACGACCTTGCCATTGGGTAGATCCGCGAATGTCTGCATGCCCGGACGGCGCAAGTTGTCGTTGGGGAACGTAACATCCTCTATCAGCGTGTCATTCCAGGTTCGGCCCCCGTCTGTTGAACGATAATGGCCGATGACTTGGTTATTCGTTGGACTTTGGTCTGGACGCTCATCTGATATGAAACACGCAAGCGTGCCGTCCGACGCCTGTCTGAACACAGGTTCCCATATGCCATGTCCCCATGTGTTTGGAAGACCGCTAGTCTCAGTGCAGTTCGATAGATAACTCCAGGACTGTCCTTTATCGGTGCTTCGAAAGACTTCGATCTTCTGCGCGGTGTAGTCGCCGACGGCCCAAGCTGTTCCGGCGGCTAGGATGTCTCCGGCATTCAGCCCTTCGGCGTCATATGGCACTTCGAATAAGGTGGGAGCTTCAATATCCCATCCAGACGTGTGAGCGGTGATAGTGGATATTAAATTCCAGGTATTGCCATTGTCGATGCTTTTATAGATGGGTAGTGTGCCGTTTTCGTTTTGCCCGGACTTGGCAAATGTCGCAAGCAATGCTGAGTCTGTTCCTCCGTGCTCTAGTCGTATCGCCCGAGGATATCCGGCAGTGGCATTGGGGAAAGAAGAAAGATCGGGCGAATATAGAATTTCGCCGTTCTGTTGGGAAGTCATGGCGGCTGTTGCGGAGGGGGTAAATGCTAGGACAATCGTAAGGACAGCGATTGCCGCTGGGAGTAATCGTGGAGTTGTTCGCATGATTTTTCCTTTTAGGGAGAGACCGGTGAGATGGCATTATCGGTGGCCGGGTCGTCATTGTCGCCAATGACAAAACGAAGGACATGTCGTTCAGAGAGTCTTGTAGTTGTTCGCAATGGTTCCGGGGAGTATTTCGACGGGTACATTGATGTTGTGTGGGGCGGGCGGTGCTCCCAGCATGGCGTTCTTGAGCAGGTGAATGGCCATATTGGCGATACCTTGTGGGTTTTGCCGCACGTACCAGTCGCAGTCCTTGGGATCGTCGAATGTGGCATGGCAGATGCCTAGTTTGAGTGTGCTGGGGGAAGTCAATCGAGACAGGTGGGCGTTGACGGTGATAACGCAGTCGGGATGCTTGGCGGTGAGGAAATCTTGAATGCCGTTTTCATCGGCGGTATCCGATGGGAGGTTCAGCCAATCGGTTTTATTGATGGGTAGACCTCGCTCGGTTAAGGCTGCTTCGATGCCATGTTGTCTGTCAAGGGTTGCTGAGTTTTCTTCCGTGGTGCTGATGAAACAAAGCCTTGAGCTTCCTCCATCGAGTAGCAGTTTGGTCAGCGCGAAGCCTCCGTCGAAGTTATTGGAGGTTGCGCTCGGAATCGCCATTTTGTCGAAATAGCGGTCGATCAGCACCAAGGGAAATTTGTCGACAGACAGCTTGACGATTGCGTTGTTGTACGTTTCCGAAACCGTGGGAAAGATGATAAGGCCGTCAACTCCGGAGTTTAGGTACTCCTTGATGAGGTTGTTTTCCCCTTCGATGGATTCCCTGGAGAGTCCGAAAAGGAAACGAATATGCTCCTTCTGCGCGAAGTGTTCGAGCTGATCGAGCAGTTCCTTGTCCACCGTGGTGCTAAGCGTCGTGAAGATTATTCCTATAAGGAAGGATTTACGTGGCAGATGCCCGGCTCGGACGAAGGTTCCTTTGCCTCGTATGCGTTCGGCGTAGCCCAGATCGGCGAGCATGTTCAAGGCGTTCTTCGCGGTGATCTGACTGACGCGGAACTGTTCGACGATCTCTGATTCCGAAGGGAGCCGATCCCCGTCATTCCGGTTCCCGGATTGTATTTGTTCGACAAAGACATTGACTATCTGTCGGTAAAGCGGAACGTTCTTCATTGATGCCCTCCGTTGCGCATCTGAAAAGTGTTATTTCAAGGATAGGTCAGAATCCATATACGAAATGTACTAAATTTAGTATATACGAATCTAAATATCGGTCATACCATGGAGACATCAACGAAGGAGTTGAACATGGTCGCAATCAAAACAAAGCTCGAAAAAGTGGCGCATCTCATATTCATCGCGCCATCAATGCTGTTCATCGTGCTCCTCGCCATTGTCCCCCTCTGCTATGCCGTGTATCTGAGCTTCAGGAGCTATTCGCTGATCCTGCCTGTCGACCAAGCGGCGTTCAACGGACTGGACAACTACATCGCCATTCTCACGAACAGGGATTTTCAGAACTCTGTGTGGTGGACGCTGTTGTTCTGTTTCTGCACGGTAATCATCTCCGTCGGCATGGGACTTCTAATCGCAGTTCTCCTAACCAATCAGAGGGACAGTCCCGGAGTCCGTTTGCTCAAAAGCCTTCTGGTTCTCCCCATGATGGTCGCCCCGGTAGTTTCCAGCACCATGTGGAAGATCATGTTCGGCGCGGTCTATGGACCCATCAACTGGCTGATCCAAGTGTTCGGAGGGACTCCAGTCTCATGGACTGGCAAGACCTGGGCTGCGCGCATGGCCATCGTCGTCATCGACTCATGGGGATCCATTCCCTTCTGCATGCTGATTTTCACCGGCGCGTTGACCACCATCCCCAGCGAATTGTACGAGAGCGCACGCGTGGATGGCGCCAATAGCTTCACCATCTTCTGGAAGGTGACGCTGCCGATGATCCGGAACTTCTTCGCATTGGTGCTGTCCATACGCGTGATGGATTCACTCAAGGTCTTCGATCCGATCATGATCATGACGGACGGAGGCCCGCATAGCAGCACAGAATCAATCGGCACGATCATGTATAAGACCGCTTTCCGATACATGGACATCGGACAGGGATCAGCCGCCGCCATCGTATTCTTCGTGCTCATCGCGATCATATCGGTTGCCACGTTGTTGCTCACGCGAGACAAGGAGGACTGAGATGCGCAAGCGTAGGCATATCTCGGTGTCGCTCATCATACTGTTGATCTTTACGGTGTTGTCATTGTTCCCGGTGTACTGGACGGTGACGACGGCGTTCAAGAAACCATCTCAGATCATGGTGCTTCCGCCGGATTTCATTCCGACCTCAGGCACCCCGGATAATTTCAAGGAGGCATTCTCAGAAAAACATATCGGAACGTTCTTCGGCAACAGCTTGCTGATCGCAGTGGCGACGACGCTGATGACGTTGCTGCTGGCCTCTCTGGCCGGATACGGCTACTCGCGGTTCCGTTTCAAGGGAAGGAAAAGCGCCATGATGCTCGTCATCATCGTGCGTATGATTCCCGCCCTGATCTACATGGTTCCGTACTACATCATTTTCAATAACTTGGGCATGCTGGACTCCAAGTTGGCGTTGACGGTCGTCTACATCACCGCCAATCTTCCCTTGGCAATCTGGCTGGCTACGGGTTTCTTCGATGAAATTCCGGCGGAAGTGTTCGAATCCGCGAAAATCGATGGCTGCTCGGAATTCCAGGTATATCGGAAGATAGCCCTGCCCCTGGTGATCCCGGGACTGGTGGTGATATCTATTCTGGTGTTCCTTGCCTCTTATAACGAATTCGGCACGGCTCTCGTCCTGTTGTTCAACGACGCCAATAAGACACTGCCCGTCGGAATCAGCGGCATGCTTCAGTTGCAGAAGGACACGCCTTACGGACTGCTGGCGGCGGCGGGCACCATAGCCTTGATTCCCGCCTTCATCCTGGCGCTGACCACACAGAAATACGTTCAGAAAGGTATCACCGCAGGCGCGGTGAAGGGATAGGACATGAGAATCAAGAAGATCATAGCCTCCATGCTGGCGGTATGCTCATTGGCCGCGTTCTCTGGCTGTGGGGCGAATGGTTCCACCGGCAAATCCGTCAAGGTGGAGCCATTGCCCACGCCTGAGGCATATGGCGTGAAATTGGAGAATTTGGATTCCTCCGGAACGCTCAAGGGGCAGTATGGAGGCAAGACCATCACCGTGGCCACCCGAACAGGTGATTTCGAAGAGGCATTGAAGGAAGCCGCCAAGTATTTCGAGGCGGTGAGTGGTGCCAAAGTCGTGATCCAGAGCTTCCCGCCCGGCAATGACGTTGAGAAGATTCAACTGGATCTGAGCACCAGCAAGACCTTCGACGCAGTGCTCATGCCCGTGGCCAACATCCATTCCTATGCGGCCTCCGGCTATCTGCGCAAGATCAACGATTTCAAGAAAGTTGCGGATCCAGACCTCGACTTGGATGATTTCATCCCCTCGGTGCTTGACCTCTATGGAAAGTACCAGGGCGAGCTGTATGCCTTCCCATACAAGCCGGATAGCCAGATATTCTTCTATCGCAAGGACATCTTCGACGATCCAAACGTCCAGCAGCAGTTCAAGGCCGCCACAGGCAAGGATCTCAAGGTTCCGACCACCAACGCGGAGATGATCGAAATCGCCGATTGGTTCACCAAATCGAAGAATCCCTCGTCTCCCGTGGAGTACGGCTATCTCAGCCAGGCGTTCGACCAGGCTGGACGTTTGACCTGGATGAACCGTGCGGGTCAGTATGACCAGACCGTCACGAACGCGAAGAACGAAGTCACCGTCGACAACGAGAACACGAAGAAGGCCATGGCCGACGTGCTCAAGCTCAAGGAAGACACCGCTCCGCAATGGCTGCAACTTGGATGGGACGAGGCCAACAAGCTGTTCGCTGATGGACAGGCGCTGATGATGGAGCAGTGGCCCGGACTCTATGCCACTGTCAATGCGGATGGTTCGAAGGTTAAGGACAAGGTCGGTTTCGCCGTCACCCCAGGCGGCGCCCCGGTTCTTGGCGGCTGGTCCATCGCGGTCACCTCCGGTTCCAAGGAAGCCGAGCTAGCTTACAAGTTCGTCGAGTTCGCCACATCCAAGGACGCCGAGCTGCTCAAGATCGACAACACGATGGATCCGACCAGGCAGTCGAATTTCGATCGCGGAACGGTCGGAGACAACCCGCAGTATCCGGTGCTGCTGGAATCCCTGTCCAAGGGCAAGCAGCTTGCGGATGTCGATATCCCATACATCTCCTCCAAAGCCAACGACATCCTTGAACAGGAGACCCAGGCATTGCTCTCCGGCAAGCAGGACATCGACACAACCACGAAGAACATTCAGGAGCAGATCGAAGCAGAGGCCGCCAAGATTAAGAAGTGATGATGGCGCTGCCGTTCAAATGAAATGAAGCGTGGTTCCGGCCCGAATCTCCGGCGCCGGGACCGCGCTCCTCTTTTGAAGAAGGAAAAACATGGACTACTATCCGCGTCCCCAATTCGAACGTGATGCATGGCGTTCACTGGACGGCACATGGCTGTTTGACTTTGACGACGAGCATGTGGGTCTGACCAGAAAATGGTATGAAAGACATGATTATGAGCGTCGGATCACGGTTCCGTTCGCATATCAGTGCGCCGCGAGTGGCATTGCAGATGACAATGAGCATGACGCGGTGTGGTATGAGCTACGTACCGAGGTCAACAACGTCAAGGACGGCATCCTTCGCCTTCATATCGGGGCAAGCGATTACGCCACCAAGGTCTGGGCAAATGGCGTGTATTGCGGCGAACACCATGGCGGATACACTCCGTTTTCGTTAGACATCGAGCACTGCCTCGATTCAAGCCTGGACCATTGCCCGCTTCGTCTGACAATCTATGTCGAAGACCATTCGAGCGACCCCACACTGCCCCGTGGAAAACAAACGTTCACCGGAAGATCAGAGGGGATCTTCTATACCGGCACCACAGGAATCTGGCAAAGCGTCTGGTTGGAACAATTGTCGAGGAATCATATCGAATCGGTGAAATACACGCCCGACACGATTTCGAATCAAGTCCGAATTGAAACGGAACTGTCCCTTAGGGCGCCCTCTGGCAGGCTATGCGTCGAAGTGACACGCGATGGAGGAGCGGTGGCCAAGGAAACAGTCTTGGCCGATGGTGAACGGTACGTGATATGCGTGGACATCCCGGATTTCAACGATCACCACTATGGCCATTGGTGGAGTCCCGAGACACCAAATCTTTATGACGTGAAGTTGTCGTTGGAAGTGGATGGCCAGATCGTCGACGAGGTGCGATCCTATTTCGGAATGCGTTCGGTGGGGGTGGAGCACGGCCGTTTCTGCGTGAACCACATGCCGTTCGAAACAAAATCGGTGCTGTACCAAGGATATTATCCCGATTCCCTGATGACCGCGAAATCGGATGATGAGCTACGTCATGACGTGCAGCTCATCAAGGACATGGGGTTCAATAGCGTTCGGCTCCATCAGAAATACGAGAATCCAAGGTTCCTGTATTGGTGCGATCGGCTTGGACTGCTGGTCTGGGGCGAGGCGCCCAATGCATTTGACTTCAGCGACGAGGCATGCCGCCGATTCATCGCAGAGTGGCTCGAGGCTCTGAAACGAGACTATAACCATCCATGCATCGGTGTCTGGGTCCCGCTCAATGAGAGCTGGGGCATGCAGAAGATGAAGAATGTGGCCACGCAGAGATGGTTCTCCGTTGCCACGCATGCCCTTACCAAGGCCCTTGATTCATCTCGCCCGGTGCTGTCCAATGATGGATGGGAGCATACGGATTCGGATTTGTGCACAATACATGACTATGAGGCGGACCTTAGCATTCTGAAAGAACGATATTCCACGGTGGATAATGTGATGCCGGGCCCTCAAGGCCGGTCGGTGTATGTCGGCAAGTATCGTTATGAGGGTGAACCGATTCTACTCAGTGAGTTTGGAGGCATAGCCTTCGACGAACAGAAAAATAAGAGCGAGGATGCTTGGGGGTATTCCGGAGCGGATAGCAGCAAGGATTTCGAGCGCCGCGTAGTAGACATCATCCGAACCGTGCGGTCTTGCCCATTACTTCAAGGATACTGCTACACCCAGTTCAATGACGTCGAGCAGGAAATCAATGGTTTGGTAACGATGGGCCGCAAACCTAAGCTGGATGTGCGGGCAGTGGCATCGGCCAATGCCGGTATCTGACGATTGGAGCCAGAATCATGCATGAAGTGATTGACCATCCGTTCCCACAGGAACGACGAAAAGAGTGGATGGATCTGAACGGCGAATGGGACTTCTCCTATGACGACGGCGACGTGGGTCTTGTCCAAGGCTGGACATCTGGTTTTGAAGCGCAGCGTCCAATCATGGTCCCATTCGTCCATCAGGCAAAGCTCAGCGGCATTGGGGATACCAGATTCCATCCGATCGTGTGGTACCAGCGCAATGTCGAAATTGACGAATTGGGTGATGATTCATGTCTGCTGCATTTCGAAGGCGTGGACTATTCCTGCACAATATGGGTAAACGGCCATTACGCCGGAGAACATGTCGGAGGCAACAGCCGTTTCTGTGTAGACGCCACCGTCTTCATGCACCCAGGAGAAAACAACCTGATCCTTCGTGTGATAGATGACCTACGGGATATGACTATTCCTCGAGGAAAGCAATATTGGAAGGAGAAGGCGGAGGTCATGTGGTTCACACCCATGACCGGCATCTGGCGAGACGTGTGGTTGGAACGTCGCCCGAAGCGCGCCATCGAGAACCTTCGGATCACTCCGCATATTGACGACGAGACGGTTGAGCTGGACATTCGGTTTACACAGCCCACGACGTATCAGTCGATGCGCCTTGCCGCATACGTGACATTTGAGGGGGAGACGGTCGTTGAAAGCATCTCCACCATCACGGGCCGTCATGTTCGCATGCGGATAGGTCTTGACGATTTCAACGACCATGGCCTTGGGCGATGGTGGAGTCCGGACCATCCGAACATCTATGACCTACGTCTTGTTCTACTCGATGAACAAGGAACCTCCATTGATGAGATGCTGAGCTATTTCGGCATGCGTGAGGTTGCGATCGTAAATGGAAAATACTGTCTGAACCATAGACCGGTCTTCCTGTCCATGGTGCTCGACCAAGGATATTTCCCAGAATCCCTGCTAACCTCTCCGTCACCCCATGCATTGGAACGAGATGTCGCTCTCATCAAGAATCTTGGCTTCAACGGCGTCCGTAAGCATATGATGGCATGCTCCGCACGCTATGCGCACTTATGCGACGTGTATGGCGTGATGCTATGGAGCGAAATGGCGGCCGCGTACGATTATTCAGAGGAATACGCATCAAGGATGATGGATGAATGGCGGGCCACGGTCATTGCCGGATACAATCATCCATCCATCGTCACCTGGGTGCCGCTCAACGAAAGTTGGGGCGTGCCGGACATCTATTATTCGACCCAGCAGCAAGCCCATGCCAACTCATTGGTGTATCTGGCGAAATCATTGGACGACACCAGGCCCGTGATATCCAACGATGGATGGGAGCACTGTCATTCCGATTTGTTCACTGTTCATGACTATTCATCCGATTGCGATGTGTTAAAGAGCCGATATGCGGATGTGAAACAGATCATTTCGGACATGCCGGGATTGGAGGGGCGTAAATTCCTTTTCTGTTCAGGTTATTCCTATGAGGGTCAGCCAGTGATGGTCACAGAGATGGGCGGTATGAATTATCGGCTCGATGATCTCGGTGATCCTGTGGAACCGAGGTTTGATAATTCGGAGTCATGGCTTAACGCCATCACCGAGGTGGTTCGATCCTATCAGGATTCACGTCTTGTACAGGGCATCTGTTACACGCAGCTGACGGATACGCAGACAGAGATCTGTGGCCTACTGACATGGAACAGAGAGCCGAAGGTATCGATCGAACGGCTACATGCACTGTTCGCCGCCCGAAAGGTGTGACTCATCAACCAGCATGACAGGACGCCATCAAAAGAAGGAGACCACAAAAAGCATTTCAATTGCTACATGAGCAGATGAAAGAAGTCATAGATCCTCAGCACGATGATGATGAAGTGACAGAGTTGGCGGCCACAGCAAGATGACGAGGGCAACGCGTCCATGGCCGGGCATTGTGGGGTTGGTGTTGTCTGTGGCGAGGTTGGCGTAGTGTCGGGCGATATTGTCGTGTCCGTAGACGTGCAGGTGTGCGGCCGTGATGATGCATGCCCATGTGGCTGCGGTTTGTGGAGCGTTTTTTGATAATGCTTTCAGCAATGTCGCCAATGTTGCTGTCGTGTGCCGGGTGCATGTCGATTGGTTGGAACGCGACCTTGGCTTGTTTAAGAATGGTTGCGCCATGTTCGGTGTCGTCGTAGAGGCTTTGCGCATTCATTCTGAGCTTGTGGACGTCGGTGGTGTCGGCGACGGTGCAGACGATGATGGCGGGTGCCAGATTGTCTCCTTGGTGTTCTAGGCCGGCTGCCAGTAGTCCGAGTTCGAAAGTCATGTATGGCCAACTATCTCCGCTGGCGGTGAGCATGCACCATGCTTGTACGGCGGCGTTGATGAGGGTTCGCCCTTCCATGGTCTTGGTTTCATTGCATATTTCGACGGCAATGTCGCTGATGGTGGTCTCGTCATTGCCTGCCTGCGCGTGTATAAAACGATGATCGGTTCGATGCCCATGATGCCTGCTCCTTGAATGGATGATGTGACTGGTATTTTTGTCGACCGGTTGGTCGAGCGATAGCGTTAGCGGCTTCGGGTGCGGCGAGCACGCCGAAAACCTTCAGGTTTTCGAATTGTGAGGCGACGCGTTTGAAGTCGTTACGATTCTTGCCGTCAGGCAGCCGGCCGAAAAGAAAAACAGGGTGGAGCGGCTCGTTGCCGCGCTCCGTGTCTTGTGCGCCCGCCATGGGTTGACGGCGCGTCCCGTAGGGACTTCTTTTCAGTGCGAGCCTGCGTCCTCCGTGACGCGGCGACGCCCTTGTGGTTCCAAGGGTTTGAAACCCTTGGCGATGGGTTTGGGCGGATCGTTCCGCCCGTCTGCCGAAGGCTGGTCTGATAGGGCGAAGCCCCCGGCTGTTTCCGGTGCATGTCCTTGAATCGATGGTGAGGAGCCGTAGCTTTGAGGAAGGGCGGGTGCGCGTGTTGTCGCCGCGACATTGTTCGCGGGGCGCGTACAGTCGGCCGACGATAAGCGGAGGTGACGAACCGGGTTGATTGTCGTGCGCCGGTAACGGCCGGCCGTGAGTCCATGCAGTGGACGAACGGTCAGTTTCCTTTGCTCGACAGCCCGGACTTCGTTCCGGGCTGGTGTCGGGGTTCGGGGACTGGTTCCCGACGCGGGGTGTCCAGAGGGCGTTAGTCGCTCTTTGGCCGCTGGAGGCGTCCGCTCCCCATAATTGGGGAGCGGGTTTGTCGGTGTTGTTATCGATAGCGGATGGGATTCCAGTCGAGTTCGTTGACTTCGCAGTTGTTTAGGCCGTGGTTTTCGAGGGCTTGCTGGTAGCCGTCTTCCCATGCTTATTCGTCCCATAGGTCGAGGTCGGTCATTGAGGAGAGTTCCCAGTTGGTGTTGCTGACTGTGATGAGTCCGCTCTGGCCTTTGATGGTTTGATGGTCTTGTGTGAGCCATTCGATTTGTCCGGTTTGGTCGATGAGTGCGAATTTGCCTTGGCTTCCGTTGGTGAGGTCGCATTGGCCGGTTTGCCATGCGAGTATCGCGTTGCGGCTGTCGGATTCGAACCTGCCTTGTGTGTAGGAGCGGGCGATGCCGTTGTGCGCGATGAAGCCGGTGCGCCCGTCTTTCCTGAACTTGAACGGGTGAGTGTTTTCCTCGCACACTTGGCCGTGGGGGGCTAGACGGAAGTGCAGAAGGAACGGCACTTGTGTGTAGAACTCCCAGTTGGCGAGTATGTGGGCGAGGGTCTGTCGGTTGTCGGGATTGCGATAGCGGTGCAGTTGTTGGCCGTTGTACCATGCGATGCCTGCTCCTTCTGGGTTTGCGTCGCTCATTTGGGCGAGTTGGGTGACGGTGGGCATGGTGCCTGCTTCGCTGGTGACTATCACGCACATGCTTCAGCCTCCTTCTTGATGGTGAGCCCGTTGATGGCGTTCCGGTAGGCGGTGATGCTGGTGGCCATGCTGTCGCTTCGTTTGAGCTGGTAGAGCGGGTGGCGTTGGAAGAACCGCCACATGGTATGCATGTAGGTGACTGCCGGCGTGAGTTTGTTGGCTGTTTGGCTCCACCACGGGCCGGGGGTGCGGAACTCGATGGTGTCTGCGTGTGTGTGTTGATGGCCGTCGCCTCGCCGTTGTATTCGCCGCGCATGAGCTGGCACCAGCGGGTTTCGGTCATATGCCGCATGTTCAGGCTTTCGGCCTGTTCCTTGTTCAGGGCGTGCAATGCCCAATACCAGCGTCCGGGTGTTTGCCTGTCTGCCCGGCTGATGTGCATGTGGCCTCCGGCCTGCGAGTTGTCGTCCACGGGTTCGATGCGGGCCACGAGGTCGGTAAGCTCATCGACTTGGTTCATGGTCATGGGTTGGGTTTGGTATTCGAGCGCCCCGTGCTTGTAGAGGCTTCCGTCGGGGCACCAGCCTGCGATGAGCGGATTGGTTTGCATCATGTCGTGGTCGTGGTCGTGGTCGTGGTCGTGGTCGGCTCCGATTTCGATTTCAAGGCCGAAGGTGAACACGTTCCGCGCTTTCGCGTTGCTGTGATAAGGGTCTATGTAGTCTGGCTCCTGTGTGTCCTCGTGGTCGTGGTATTCCTCCATGCATGATGTGCAGTAGCTTGCGCCGCACTCCTCGCAGTATTCGAGGCAGTCGCCGCAATACCGCCAGTCGCACCCGTCGTACCAGCGTGAGCATTCGTCGCATATGATGTCGTCACATCGCTCGCACGTGTGCGCGCAGTCCTCGCAGATGGGCGTATCGCAGTCCGCACAATGGTGCGCGCAGTCATCGCACATACGGTTGGTGCATTCGCAGCATTCGACAAGTTCGTCTTCGTCTTTGACGGCATCGCAGTATTGGCAACGGGTCGTTTCGTCGTTCTCTTCGGTTTGTTGCTGAGCTTCGACGTTGTGGTTGTTCTCGTCCATGTTCGTTTCCTCCTGTGTGGTTTCCTTCCGGACGAGTCGCGGCGTGCGCGCGGCGCCGTGCGCGGCGTCAAGCCGCACGGCTCTCCCTGCCCGTGGTATCCGCCTCGCGGACGCGGGCTTGGGTGAGACGGGCGCCTGCTTGCGACGCTCCGGGCCGCGCGCATGATGGGACTCGGCCGGCTACCCGTGCAAACCGTTGCATGGGATCGTCGTTTTCGACGATTTCCCTATGGAGGTGGGGCGGGTGGTCGGTCAAGAGAAGAAGAAAAGTACGCGGCTTCGGCCGCGTTCCGTTGATGAGTGTCGTGGTCGAAGCAAAGGTAATTTATCTATTGGTATACTATCTACTAGTAGATTAGATAAATAATGTTTGGGGGATGATATGCCTGAACGATTGACCGAGACGCGGAGCAAGGCTGATTTCCGTGTATTGCGTGATCTGCTTGATATACCCCAGGCTTGGATCGCCAAAAGATTGGGTGTGAGCGTGCAAACGGTGAAGAACTGGGAGAGCCCGAAGAACTTCTATCCGCCGAGACGTGAGGCATGGGGGCTGCTTGAATCCCTATGGGCCGAAGTCGATCACAAGGCTGCGGCTCAGGTGGACATCGCCTCCCAGGCTGCGAGCATCGCCCGCGACAACGGGATCGAACCCGCTCCGATCATCCTGACTTACTGGCCCAGCATAAAAGAGTTCGAGAGGGAAGCGCTGGGTGAAGAAAGCTCATGGAGGGTAGCCAACGCCGCGACCAGGATTGCGGCCGACCGCCTGAGGGTTCTTGGCCTGCCCATGACATTCATGTACGTGCAGTTGGAGGAGTAAATCCACGGTCGGATTCCATCTGCGAACACGCACGGCAGCTTGCTTGGCATGCCATACATTCGATCCTGTTGAACATTGAAGCATGCACAGGCAAGGAGCGGCATGACGCAGGAATCCCAGATGGTTGAACAGGCATCCGACAGCAAGAACTCGCACAATCACAATGAGCATCGGAATCCATGGATGTGGTTGGCCGGGATCATGGCTGTCGTCATTGTGGTCATGTCCTTCGCTCTCGGATATTTGGTGGCGGGCCGTAACCAGCCCGCCGCCGAACAGCAGCCGACGGCGCAACAGCAGGAGAACCAGCCGACTGCCGAACAGGTTAAGCAGCTCAAAGAGACCATGGATGCGGTGGGGGGCGGCCGTCGAACGTTGATGACGAAGGATTGATCGTCATCTCCAAGAATGGATATGGCGCACCCGTCAAGGATGTGCCGACGGTCACCGTGTTCGAAGAGCCGCTGTGTCCGTTCTGCGGCCAGTTGAACCGCGCCCTCGATCCCACCCTGGTCAAGCTCGTTGACGCCGGACAGATCAATCTCAAGATCGGCCTGGTCAACTTCCTGAACCAGGTCAGTAGCGACTCCTATTCCACACGGGCGGTCAATGGTGCCGTAACCATCCTTGAGCAGGATGATGATCCGCATCATCTCATGCCGTATCTGGCGAACCTGTATGACGAGGACTGGATGCCCCAGGAAGGACAGAACTACAAGCCCGTTTCCAACGACATGCTTAGGGAACGAGCACTTGCCGCCGGAGTCGACCAGCAGGTCGCAGACCAGGTGTTCGATGTACAGAGCAAGTACGAGCAGTGGGCCGACGCGATGACTTCCTACACCACGAGCCGTGTCGAACTGTGGGGCGAAGGTCAGCTGGGGTTCAGCACTCCCGCCGTCCTGATCAATGATGAATACTGGCCGGTTTCGAACGCGTTGTCCGACACGTCAAAGGCGGGAAAAGCATTGTTTGACGCCATTGGCCTCAAGCCAAGCGAAGCGGGTAACGCAAGGGTCAAACCTTCCATCGGTGCAAAGGGCAAGCCGATAGCTTGACGGGACGGAGATGAACATGGACAACATGATCAACACTCGAGAAGAACTGCGAGAAGAGCTGCATCGTCTGGAGGACGAGACGCTGGCCCAGGCGCTGGGTGTGAATGAATTCCTCCGAATCACTGCTGGTGGCGAGTACAATCCCGATGAAGACGACGATGAATCTAGAGGCTACTTCCGAGCTTAGGAGAATAGCACCTGTCTGATCCGGAGTCTCCTGCATGATCAGAACATGCAGCCATCTCAAGAAGTGATCGACTACTTGCAGAGGCTCGATGCTAAACATGTAAGCGTTGTCAACTTTTTCTTTGGGCGGACCGATATGCGCGTGGACTCACGCCAGTCTTTTTATGGAAACATGACGAGAAATAGCGTTCGCTGTTGAATCCAAGTTGTCTAGAAATCTCGGTGATGGGAATGTTCGTGTCTAACAGAAGCGCCTTGGCCATATCGATTCGGCATCGTACGTAGAATTCGGCGGGGCCGTATCCGTAGACATTGGAGAACACGCGGTTCAGATGAGGCAAAGAGATTCCGATGTTATCTGCAACCTCGGCCATGCGCAGATTCTTGGTGAGGTTTAGGTTGATGTAGTTTTTGGCTTGTTCCGCGTATCTATGTTGGAGATCATCGTCCGTCTGCTGGTTTAACGATAGCGATGCGAGAAGCTCATGGGTGAGCAGTGAAGCTCGCAAAGCAAGGTAATCATGGCTGGCTTGGCTTTTTGTGCATTCTTCATAAAGAGACTGGATCATTCCTCCCGTCCGCGAATACCTGTATCGGTATTGCGTTAGGTGATAGGCCTTGTATAGTTCGTCGCAGATTTCGCCTTGAATGGACATCCAGATCTTGTACTGGGGCTCCTTTGGGTCGGACCATGCTCGAAATGCGAGTCCGGCGGGAAGGATTGTCGTATCGCCCGCTTGCAATTCGATTTGTTCGCCGGCGATTTCGATGATCCCTTTGCCGGAGATGATGTAAGCGAAGCTATATTCGTTCACGTGTTGTCTCGCAAGGTAGTAGCTTTTGTAGGGAAGAGTGTAGCCTATCGCCGACAATGTGAAGCGTTTACTGTTGCTGAAGGATTGCGGGGAGAAACTTACTGCCTGATCCATGGTGATCCGATTTCTGAAGTTTGTGATTGACGCTATGTTGTTTCCAGCTAGCATAGCACCGACTAAATCCGTTATATTCATTGCAATAGCCAAGAAACAAGGACGTCAGGCTAGAAAGCATATTAGTAGCGACATGGAGGCCGTAATAATATGATTGATGAAATTAAGCTAGATAGGCGCGTGCCTGTCAAATGGTCTGGCGATGTGGTCGTTGCCGGCGCAGGTCCTGCAGGCATTGGAGCCGCATTAAGCGCGGCCCGTCAAGGGGCTAAGGTCCTCCTGTTGGAACAGGCCGGCGATGTCGGCGGAGTAGCAACCACAGGCCTGATGAGCCATTGGACCGGAAAGACAAGAGGAGGGCTATATGAGGAAATCCTCAATCGCGCCGACGATTCACATGGTGAGAACAGGGTTCTAATCAATCCCGAGAAACTCAAGACGGTATTGCTTGAAATGCTGCTCGAAGCAGGCGTCAGCATCCGCCTGTACACGTTCTCACATGACGCGATCGCCGAAGACGAAGTCGTGAAGGGCGTCATAGGTTACAGCAAGGCGGGCTTCGAAGCATTCAAAGCAAAAGTCGTCATCGACTGCACCGGAGATGGCGACATCGCGGCGAGCGCTGGCGTGCCTTTTGAAAAGGGGCGTCCGGGGGATGGGCGGATGCAGCCCATGACCTTGATGTTCAAGGTCGCCGGGGTGGATATGGATCGTGCCGTGTTCCTTCCGGGTGGGTTTGAGGAGACCTTTGAGGTTCCGGAGGGCGATCTGCAGTCCTTGGGGCGTGAACATCTGCCGTATCCTGCGGGGCATGTGCTGTTGTATCGCAGTACGTTGCCGGGGGTCATCACCTGCAATATGACTAATTGCGTTGATGTGGATGGTACGGATCCCGATGACCTTACGCGTGCGACGGTCGAGTGTCGTAAACAGATCGAGCCGATCGTTGGTTTTCTTCGTGAGTATGTTCCTGGGTTTGAGGATTGCTATTGCATCAGTTCCGCGTCGATCATTGGCGTGCGTGAAACCAGGCATTTCGATTGCCGGGAGACTCTCACTGAGGAGGATATTCTTCAGGCAAGGGTGTTTGATGATTGGGTGGTCACCAAGGCTCATTTCAATTTCGACATCCATAATGTCGAGGGCAGTGGGCTTGACACGCATGGCGTACAGAAGAAGTTCACCCAAGAGAAGGGATACACCATTCCATATGGTTGTCTCGTTCCTGTCAGTAGGCGTGGTCTGCTGTTGGCTGGTCGTAACATTTCGGCCACCCACAAGGCGAGCTCCAATTGCCGTGTGATGCCGATTTGCGTCAACATCGGGCAAGCTGCCGGTACCGCGGCGGCGCTCAGCGTCAAAAAGGGAGTCGCCCCCGACGAGCTTGATGTCAGGGAGATTCAGAAATCGTTGAATGACCAAGGAGTGACGTTATGAATAGGGGAAAGGAGCTTTCTGAACGGCATGCGTGCCGCAGGGGTGTTCAGTGAATTCCCTTGCATGACATATTCCGAATTTGTATTTTCAACCGTTACACCATTTGCGCACCGTAGCGCATCTCATGGATGCCTTCAAAGGAGAGACAACATGAACAAGGTAACCAAAGTCACCGCCGCCATCGCCGCATGTGCCGGCATGTTCGCGTTCACCGCATGCGGATCTTCATCCGCGGAGACGGGTGGCGACGTCGAATTGAACATCTGGGGTGGCGTCCAGGCCGACCAGGGATTCAACAAGGTCATCGAAGGGTTCGAAGAGGCGAACCCTGGCATCAAGGTCAACTACACCCGCTTCACCAATGATCCAACCGGCAACACCAAACTTGACACGGCGCTCATCGCCGACGATTCGATCGACATGTTCTTCACCTACAGTCCCGTCGACTTCGCCAAGAGGGCCGGCTCCGGCATCCCGCTCGACCTGTCCGAGGTGGATGAGGACGGTTTGCTCGACAAGGTCGAGGACGCCAACATCAAATACGACGGCAAGTACTATGGAATCCCGACATCGAACGAGTCCTACAACATCGTCTATAACAAGACGGCCTTCGAGAAGCTTGGCATAACCATTCCCGCGAACTGGACATGGGACGAATTCATGGAAATCGCCAGAAAGGCCACACACGAGGAGAACGGCAAGACCGTGTACGGGCTCGCCGGCGTGTGGCACAACATCGAGCGTCAGATCTACGGCGGAGATGCGGAATACGCCGAGGATGGCGAATCCCCGAACTTCTCCGACAAGGGATGGGCCATCAAGCAAAAGTACTACGACATGCTCTTCAAGGACAAGAGCGCCTACCCGTTCACACAGATCATGGCCAAGAAGATCTACAACTACGAGTCGCAGCTGTTGCTGACTGGCGACGCGTTGATGGCCTTCTACTCGCCTTGGATGTCACGAAGCGCGCTGAACAACGCGGAGCAGTATCCCAGGGACTTCAAGATGGGATTCGCCCCCCTGCCCAAGATCGACATTCCTGGCGTCGACAGCGGCGAATACAACGCCGAGGCGAACAACTGGCTGCAGATCAGCTCCAAGTCCAAGCACACCAAAGAGGCATACAAGTTCATCAAGTACGTCCTCACCGACGGCGCGGAAGACTACACGAAGATGGGCAAGCTACCCATGCTGGACGGCCAGGTCTCGGACGAGGCCATCGTCAACGCCGTTCTCTCCGACCAAGCGGACAAACTATATGACGTCGACGAGTTCAAGAAGGTCGTCGTCGATGTCGATAGCAACTACATCATCACCTCGAAGTTCAAGGCTCGCGCATCGCTGGGCACGATCGAGACCGAAGGAGAGCAGAGCTACTATCTGCAGTCCAAGGACTACGACCAGTACATCGATGGTATGACCGAGAGCTTCAACGCGGCCCTCGCCAAGGAATAAGCTCCGCCCGGATCTAGGAACATACCATGGCAACCACATCCACAAAGACCCCTCTTGCCCGGACTTCCCGGGCGAGGGGGTCGGCGAGGAGCAGCAACGAACAGGAGCGCTTCTGCGGCTACCTGTTCACTGTTCCCGTCGTGATCATCAACTCCGTGTTCATCTACCTGCCACTGATCTACTCGCTCGTGGTCTCCCTGATGGACTTCAACCTGTTCAAAGGTTTCTTCGGCTCCAAGTTCGCCGGGTTCGAAAACTACATCGACATGTTCAAGGATTCGCTGTTCTGGAAATCGTTCTCGAACAACATCATCTACACTCTGGTGACCGTCCCCATCCTGATCATCTCCGCGCTCGTATTGGCCGAGATCATCAACAGGGCCATCTACGGCATGGGATTGGTGAGGGCGATGTTCTTCCTGCCTTACATCGCGAGCATCTCCGCGATGTCACTGGTGTGGATGATGATGTACAACCCCCAGGATGGCATCATCAACGGAGCCCTGCGGGCTCTTGGCGTCGACAATCCGCCGATGTGGCTGACCAGTGAGAAAACAGCCCTGATCGCGATCATGATCATGGCGATCTGGACCCAGCTGGGATACAACATCGTGCTGTTCATCGGCGGCCTTCAAGGCATCAACCAGGATCTGTACGAGGCCGCGAAGGTAGATGGCGCCTCGGCGGTCCGCCAGTTCTTCACCATATCGGTTCCCCTGGTGTCCCCGACAACGTTCTTCCTGGTCGTCACCGACGTCATCGCCTCGTTCCAAGTGTTCGGCAACGTGCAGATCATGACATCCGGCGGACCAAACAACTCCACGTCGGTCATCACCTACTACATGTACGAAGCCGGCTTCGGACAGAACAAGATGGGACTCGCCTCCGCCGTCGCATGGTTCCTGATGATCATCATCTTCGTCATCACAGTCATCCAGATGCGCGGTCAGAAGCACTGGGTCCACTACTGAGAAGGAGGCTCGAGAATGAATAGCAAACGTATTTCGGGCACCCGAGCCACGGCCACCATCCTCATCTTCGCGATGGCCGTACTGATCGTAATCCCGTTCGCCTGGATGATCCTCTCATCGTTCAAGACGCTGGGCGACATCTACAAGGTGCCCTTCGAACTGTTCTCGAAGAACATGACGTTGGACAACTACAAGACGGTGCTGGGGCGTGACGATCCACCGTTCATGCGATACGTCCTGAACTCGGTGATCGTCGCCGCCTTGTCGTGCACGGCGCAGGTCTTGACCTCCGCCGTGGCGGGCTACGCCTTCGCAAAATACCATTTCAGGGGCAAGAACATCCTGTTCATGCTTGTGCTCGGCACGATGATGATCCCATTCCAGGTCATTATGGTTCCCCAGTTCCTCATGTTCAAGGCCATCGGCATCTACGACAGCCTGTGGTCGCTTATCCTGCCGAAGCTGACCACGCCGCTGGGAATCTTCCTCATGCGCCAGTATTTCTCGAAGATCCCCGACGAGATCATCGAATCCGCGCGCGTGGACGGCGCGAGCGAATTCCAGATCTTCACCAGGATGATGCTGCCTCTCGCCAAGCCCATCGTGGCCACGCTTTCGGTCCTGACCTTCATCTGGAAATGGAACGAATACGAGCAGCCGCTCATCTTCCTCAACGACAAGGACAAGTTCACGCTCCCCCTCGGCCTGCTGAGCTTCGTCGACGACGCGGGCGTCTCCCAGGACAACCTGATCCTGGCGGCGAGCGTCCTGTCGCTCATCCCCATGCTCATCGTATACGGCCTGTGCCAGAAATACATCATCTCCGGTCTGACCGCCGGCAGCGTCAAAGGATGACGGCAGTGGAAAACCTCAACTATCAATTCGTGGTGGTTGGCGGCGGCATGTCCGGCATGATCGCCGCCATCGCGGCCGCCAGACTCGGCGTCCGAACCGCGTTGTTGCAAAACCGCCCCGTTCTCGGTGGAAACGCAAGCTCCGAGATCCGCATGCACATCTGCGGCGCGGACAATCATGCACACCGCCCCAACGCCCGGGAAACAGGCATACTCGAGGAACTTCTCCTGGAGAACAAGTGGCGCAACCCCTCGAACTCATTCGACGTATTCGACCTGATCCTCTGGGAGAAGACGCACTTTCAGGAGAACCTGGACCTGTTCCTCAACTGCCAGATGACGGACGCGTCCAGCACTGGCAACCACATCGAATACGTGGACGCCGTGCAACTGACCAGCGAGCGCCATCTGCGATTCCACGCCGACCTGTTCATGGATGCCACCGGAGACGGAACCCTGGGCGTCGCGGTGAATGCGAACTACCGGATGGGCCGCGAGGCATCGTCGGAATACGGCGAAGCCTACGCCCCCCCGGTCGCTGACAACTGCACGATGGGCAACAGCATCCAGTTCAACACCAAGAACATGGGTCATCCGGTGCCGTTCGTCAAACCCCACTGGGCATACTCCTACACCGAAGAGGACCTCAACGGAAGGGACCATTCCGATCTTTCCGGAGGCTACTGGTGGATCGAATTAGGCGGCGACGGGAAGCTCGATGTGATCAAGGACGCCGAATCCATCCGAGATGAACTCCTGAAAGTCGCCATGGGCGTCTGGGACCACATCAAGAATGGTGGAGGCCACGGAGCAGATAATCTGGCTCTCGATTGGATCGGGTTCCTTCCAGGCAAGCGCGAATCAAGACGTTTCCTAGGAGACTACGTGCTCACTGCCAACGACATCCTGAACAACAGGCCGTTCGCGGATGCCATCGCCTACGGCGGCTGGCCCATGGACGTCCATGTGGTCGGAGGCATCTCCACATCTCAGGATGATCCGACGACCTACTACCATTTCGACGACGTCTACCAGATCCCGTACAGGTGCCTGTACTCCCGCAACATAGACAACCTGTTCATTGGCGGCAGACTGATCAGCGCCACGCACATCGCCTTCGGATCGACCCGCGTGATGGCAACCTGTTCCATCGTCGGACAGGCCATCGGCATCGCGGCGAGCATCGCCGAACGACATGGGTTGACGCCTAGGGGCGTGGGCGAGAACCACATTTACGAGCTACAGCAGGAGGCATTGAAAGAGGACCTGTACATACCGCATATCTCCAACAGCGATCCACTGGATAAGGCGCGCGAGGCTCGCGTCACCGCGTCCAGCCAATCGTCTAAGAAGACGGAACCAGACAATGTGAACAATGGAGTTTCCAGAACGGTCCACTCAACGCTCAACTACTGGGAGGCGAAGACCAACGGAGAAGAATGGCTGCGGCTTGACTTCCCCGGCAAAGTGGCCCTGAAACGAATCAACATTCGCTTTGACTCCAACCTATGCGAGGAAATCATGCCCAGCCTTCTGGCAACGCGCAGAGCGCTGCAGGAACAGCACGTACAAAGTTCCCTCGTCAAGGACTTCGACGTGCAGCTGATCGAATCGGGCAAAGTCGTGGAAACAAAAACGGTGAGCGACAACTACCTGAGGAACATATGGGTGGATCTCGATGGCAGGATATGTGATTCGATGCGCATCAACCTGCACTCCACAAATGGCTGCGACAAGCACAGGATGTTCGAAGTCCGATGCTATGAGTGACGGACGCCATGCTAATTGAGAGCCAAGGGTATGAGAGACAATAGTGCCTTTCATATCCTTGGCTCTTCACTTGCACCGATGAAATTGTCGCCGTCAACGTCCGGATTCGCGCGCATCGCATCCAACAGATTCATCGGTCCCGGCATGTCATCCGACAGACAATTCAGCCGATATGCCTTCGCTCACATCGTTTGTGGTTCAGAGGGGAGACTCGTAACCCAGTCGTCCCGATCTTTGCGACGGATCCGCATGGTCGAGCTACCCGCGTAACAAACCTCAAGGTCGGCGTAGATGATCGCCGCCCGAATCACCCGTGCGGGGATGCCTGTCAGGGCGGCGGCCTGTGGAACGTTCAGAGTAAAGCGATCCTTGAGCGGAACGTTCATCGGATTGAAAGTTTCTTCTTCGCTCACTCGCCCAATGATCATGCATGGGCTGAGGAAAAGCAAACAGCGATGTGTCACTGCCGCCGATCGTTGGCAACACTTGGAGCGTTAACTGTTGCTAACGCGTCCGACTGGTATCAGATAATCAGTCGTCTCGTCTCGCCAAATGCAATGCGCCCGCCGGCTGGCATATCGTCGTGGATTGGCAACGGTGTGTTGGGCAATTCTTTAGAGGACGAGTCCTTGTTGTGTGAATTCGTTGGGGCTCCGGTATCCGGG
>CWGW01000001.1_pt1 | contig 26320 bp, 19 predicted proteins | sample 662481 | NCBI WGS metagenome assembly CWGW01 (sample SAMEA3735747, study PRJEB9488) | human gut metagenome | biome: ENVO:mammalia-associated habitat; material: ENVO:feces | place: Malawi | collected 2009-02-27 | reverse complement strand
CCTCTAGGCGCACCGAGGGAAGGCGTACGAAGGTACGTCGACCGAGAAGCAACGACGAGGACTCTCCATCGAACAATCAGAGCATGCAGGAGACGCAGCCTTGGACTTCGGTTCCTTCCAGGGCTTGCTGACGGATACGGATGTAGTAGAGGGTTTTGATGCCCTTGCGCCAGGCGTAGATCTGCGCCTTGTTGAGGTCGCGGGTGGTGGCGGTGTCCGGGAAGAACAGCGTGAGCGAGAGGCCCTGGTCCACGTGCTGGGTAGCCTCGGCGTACGTATCCACGATGGCCTTCCAGCCGATTTCGTAGGCGTCCTCGTAGTACTCGAGGTTGTCGTTGGTCATGTAGGCAGCCGGATAGTAGACGCGTCCGATCTTGCCTTCCTTACGAATCTCGATCTTCGAGGCAATCGGGTGAATCGAGCTCGTGGAATGGTTGATGTAGGAAATCGAACCAGTGGGCGGTACGGCCTGCAGGTTCTGGTTGTAGATGCCGTCCTTCAAAATCGCGTCGCGCAACGCCTCCCAGTCGGCCACGGTCGGAATCGCGATGCCGTACTTGGCGAACAGCTCACGAACCTTGGCGGTACGCGGTTCGAGCGAGCGGCGACCATCGGTGTACTTGTCAAAGTAATTGCCCTGACCGGCCGGCTTGGCGTAATCGGACGTAGCGAAGCTCTTGAACGACTGGCCATGCTCCACGGCGAGCGCGTGCGAGGCACGGTAGGCATGGTAGGCCACTGTCATGAAGTACATGTCGGTGAAGTCGAGGCCTTCTTCGGAGCCGTAGTGGATGCCTTCGCGGGCCAGGAAGCCGTGCAGGTTCATCTGGCCGAGGCCGATGGCGTGACCCTCCTCGTTGGCGCGGCGGATCGAGGGCACCGCGTCGATGCTCGTGTGCTCGGCCACCGAGGTGAGCGCGCGAATCGCGGTTTCCACAGTGTGGGCCAGGCCGCCGTCTATGGCCTTGGCGATGTTCAGCGAGCCAAGGTTGCAGGAGATATCGCGGCCCACGTGCGCATAGGTGAGGTCTTCGTTGTATGCGCTCGGCTCCTGCACCTGCAGGATTTCGGAGCACAGGTTAGACATGGTCACGCGGCCTTCGATCGGGTTGGCGCGGTTGACCGTGTCCTCGAACACGATGTACGGGTAGCCGGATTCAAACTGCAGCTCGGCGATGGTGGTGAAGAACTTGCGGGCATCGATGTAGGTCTTCTTGATGCGGTCGTCAGCCACCATCTCGTCGTAATGTTCGGTGACGGAGATGTCCGCGAACGGCTTGCCGTACACGCGCTCCACATCATACGGGCTGAACAGGGCCATCTGGGCCTTCTGTTTAGCCAGTTCGAAGGTGATGTCCGGAATCACCACGCCAAGCGCCAGCGACTTGATGCGGATCTTCTCATCCGCGTTCTCTCGCTTGGTGTCCAGGAATCGCAGGATATCCGGGTGGTGGGCGTTGAGGTACACCGCGCCTGCGCCCTGACGTGCGCCGAGCTGGTTGGCATAGGAGAAGGAATCCTCCAGCAGCTTCATGACCGGGACCACGCCGCTGGACTGGTTCTCGATGTGCTTGATCGGGGCGCCGAGCTCACGCAGGTTGCTCAGCAGCAGGGCGACGCCGCCGCCGCGCTTGGAGAGCTGCAGAGCCGCGTTGATGCCGCGAGAAATCGACTCCATATTGTCTTCGATGCGTACCAGGAAGCAGCTGACCGGCTCGCCGCGCTGGGCCTTGCCGAGGTTCAGGAAGGTCGGGGTGGCGGGCTGGAAGCGGCCGGCAAGCATCTCGTCGGCGTATTCGATGGCCTGCTGTTCATCGCCGGAGGCAAGCTCCAATGCCACGGCGGCGCAACGCTGCGGGAAGTCCTCAAGATAGAGGCGACCATCGAACGTCTTGAGCGCGTAGGACGTGTAGAACTTGAACGCACCAAGGAAAGTGCCAAACTCAAAGCCGGCGGATTCCACGTGCTCGTAGATGCGGTCGAGGAATTCAGCGGAGTACTGGTTGAAGACCGCAGGGTTGTAGTACTGGTTGCTGATCAGGTAGTCGAGACGCTCGGCGGTGGAGTCGAACTGCTTGCTGTTGGCGGCCACATGGCCGGTCACGTATTCACGCTCGGCGGCCTTGTCCTTATCGAACTGGATCTTGCCGTCGGCATCATAGAGATTGAGCATCGCGTTGAGCGCGTGGTAGTCGTGTGCCGGATCGTACTGTTCTGCCGAGGTGTCGGTGGTGTTGTCGAGCGACAGTTCGGTGTTGGTGAGGTCGGTCATTGGAGTCCTTATTGCTGTTGAGCGAAGAAGTGGACGAGGCCGTTGCGGACGGCAGCGGTGTCTTCTGGCGTACCCATGAGTTCGTAGCGGTATAGGTAGGGGACGTGGCATTTGGCGGCGATGATGTCGCCGGCGGCACAGTAGGCCTCGCCGAAGTTGGTGTTGCCTGAGGCGATGACGCCGCGAATCCATGCGCGGTTGTCGGGGTCATTCAGGAAACGCTTGACCTGAATCGGCACTGCTTTCTTGACCACGCCACCGCCGTATGTGGGCACCATGATGACGTATGGCTCGCGGATGTTGAGAGCCGGATCAGCTGCTCGCAGTGGAATGCGGTAGACGTTGATGCCCTCGTCCTGTAATCGGCAGCTGGCTACAAATCGCGCGGTGTTCTCGGAGGCCGACGAAAAGTAGACCAGTGCTCCGATCACATTGCTGGTGGCGGCGAATTCAGGCTGGCTGGCACCGGGAACACTTTCCGCGGTGATGCCGGATTCGGTCTGGCTCACGCGGAAACCATGGCCGAAGCATTGGCCTCAGCGCTTACCTGCTGGGCAACCTCACGAATCAAATCGGGGCGGTAGCCGGTCCATGAGTTGTTCGGCGTGATTACCACTGGAGCCTGCTGGAAGCCTGCGGCCTGCAGCTGCTCGAGAGTGCCCGGGTTCTCCGTCAGGTCCACGGTCTCGAACGGCACACCAAGCTTGGTGAGCTGGCGCTTGGTGGCGTTGCATTGCGGGCAATGCGGCTTGGTGAACACGGTGACAGTCATGGCGACTCCCCTCCATCTATCTCTGTTGAACAGTGAAACGATGGCCATATTACATCTGTGTAGCTTGAAATCAATGCACTATATGTAGTGGCGTGTATCACACAACAAACCTAGATATAGTGGTTTCTGTTGATATTCCGCCATTCTTGAGAAGCCCTGAAAATCGGCGTGCAGCGACTCACCAAGTTATATGTGGCATTGTTCACATTTGCGCTTTGATCGTCATATTTAAGTTTCGAGGGGCTGATTTGAACCTTTCCGGAGGTCTATCTCCGTTTCAAGGGGCCGGTCATCCGCCGAAACACAAGTACAAACGCCTTCTTGCCACCGTCATTTCGCCATTCTTGGACCGCTTCTACTTGGGCACCAGCCCCTCGAAACGGAGAATGAACGCCGACGCCTCCATATGACGGCAAAAGGCCTGACCTGTATACGTTCGTACACAATGTGAAATGTATACGAACGTATACAACACTGATGCCTGAAGTCATACTCCGCAGTGGCGCCGCAGGTGCGCCACTACAATCGGAATATGGGACTGAAGACTTGGAAGAAGTGGACGGACTGGCCGCTGATGGTGTTGTCCGTGGTGTTTCTGGTGGTGTATTCGTGGGAGATTCTCTCCCGTACGTATATCGCGCTGTGCGAGACCGGGGTATCAACCTCAGGCTCACCGTTCTCGTACTGCCAACCGTTAGCGGTGGTGTACAAGATGTTGTGGGCGGCGGTGCGCATTGCCTTGACGGAGGTGGCGGACTTGTCGGTGATGTGGTTGGTGATCTTGGTGGTGGCCAGCATGGAATCGTTGCCGTTACGGATCTCCTGATCACCATTCTGGTAGCCGTAGCCGCCGAAGTAATCGGTCAGAACGAAGCCCTTGAAGCCCCACTCGTCACGGAACACGGTGTTCAGCAGGTTGTTGGAGGCACCGGCATGGGTGTAACCGATGTAGTTGAAGGAGCTCATCACAGCCTGTGCGCCGCCTTCCTTCACGCTCATCTCGAACGGCTTGAGGTAGATCTCGCGGATGGCCTGCTCGTCCGCCCAGGTGCACACCATGTTGGTACGGTTGGTTTCCTGATCGTTCAGAGCGAAGTGCTTCATGAAGGAGTACACGCCCTTCTCCTTGGCACCGGCTCTCGTTGGAAGCCATAACACCGGAGAGCAGGGAGTCCTCAGAGAAGTATTCGAAGGTACGACCGGAGAATGCGCCACGGTGGATGTTCATAGCCGGAGCGTACCAACCAGCAACATGCATGTCGTGAGCCATATCGCCGATCATCTCGCCGAAATGCTTGGCCACATTCGCGCCCACGACTCATCCAATATGACGTAAATGGCACTTCTTGATACGTAAACGGCATTTTTTCTCAAATTTCTGTCGCTACCGGTCGCTCAGCGACAGAAATCTAGGAAATGAGGCCACACCTCCTGAATTTCTGTCGCTCAGATGCCATCAGCGTCACAAATTCAGGAGGTGTGGCCTCATTTCCTGAAAATCTGTCACTGAGGCACCGTCAGCGTCAGCAATTCAGGAGACTGCGCCTTATTTCCTGAATTTGTGACGCTGAACGCCCAAGCACCACTCCAAAGACGCCACCAAGCTAGGATGGAGGGCATGAGCGATTTGAACGCGTTGAATCTTGAACCGGGCGAAGTGGTTGGCGGGTATACGCTGGTCTCCCGACTCGGCGCGGGTGCCATGGGGTCGGTATGGCGTGTGCGCGACGATGGCGGCACTACCTATGCCATGAAGATTCTGCGCGATTCGTTGGCCGACGAATCGGGAACCTCGAACTCCGCCAACACAGCAGCGCACGACCCGGACCTCAAACCCAACATCACGCCGCGCGAGCGCCTACGTCGTGAGGCCATGGCGCTGAAGAAGGTCAATCATCCGGGCGTATGCGGCATCGTTGACATGGAACTCGATGATTCGCTGGCGTTCATTGTCACCGAGCTCATCGAGGGCCGCAATCTCAAGGAAGACGTGGAGGTCAACGGCCGTTACATCGGCGACGATCTGGAACGTCTGGCCCGTAAACTCATCGACGCCACCAAAGCCGTGCATGTAGCCGGCATCGTCCACCGCGACATCAAACCCACCAATGTGATGGTCTCCGCCGCCGGCCCGGTGCTGGTTGACTTCGGCATCGCCATGGGCGAGGGGGAAAGCCACGTGACCCGCACTGGACTGGTGATGGGCACACCGGGGTTCATAGCCCCCGAAATCATTGACGGCGCTGAATCCGATGAGATGACCGACTGGTGGTCGGTGGCCTCCGTACTCGCTTTTGCTGCGATCGGCGCACCGGTATTCGGCACCAAGCCGATGATGGCGGTGCTGGAGCGCGAAGCATCGGGCAACGCGAACCTTACCGGACTGCCGGCCGGCACGATGGCCGCGTTCCGATCCGCCCTGAACCCCGACCGGTCAAAGCGTTGCACGCCGGACCAATTGCTGAACGCCATCGCTGTGGACGCACTGGATCCGAGCGTGTGGCAAGGCACTCAGGCCGGACCGTTCGCCGCCGGCGCCATTGCCGGAACGGCTGCCACAATTGCCGCCGATGCAGTTGGAACCGAGGCGATGCCCCCTTTTGGCGCAACCGCCGACGCGGATAGCGATAATCCGCGGGCCATCTGGCGTCAGGACGACTACGCCACGGCGGCAATCGACTCATCGTCTTCGCCGACGCTCAGCGACGGCACGGCAACCGAAGCATTCCCGGCAACTACCAACGCTGGGAGCAATCTCTCGTCGGATGATGAAGCAACACAACTCGTAGGCAATGCCACCGAAAACGCCACCGAGGCGATACGCCCAGCCGCACAGCGTACGGTGCCCATCAGCGATGAACCACCGGTTGCTCCTACCACGCCACTATCCGAACGTACCGCCGTACTGCCTGCACCACAGCCAGTGCCACAACCCCTGCAACCCACACCGCAACCAGTGCCACTAGGCCAGAACGGATGGAACCCGGCCGACGGGCAAAGCACGGCTGTGGATCCGGCGATTCGCCCCGCATTGCAGCATGTCATCAACCAGACCGCGCAATGCGTTCCCACCGAGGCGCTTATCCAAGGCCCGCCTGCACCCAATCCCGCGGATGTGCGTCGTGGAATGTATCTGCAACGCGGGGTATTGCCGCTGTTCCTGTTCGCTGTGCCTTTGGCCGTGCTGGCTGCGAGTTTCCCGCTGATCGCCTTGATTGCAACCGAAATACTGCTCTGGCTGTTGTTGACGTTGGCATATAACACTGAGTCTCAGTTGGAGCGCGAAGGTCGACGCGGCGGCGAGCGCAAAAGCTCCGATTCGCTGATTCGCGTGGCAACGCTGCCGTGGCACATCGTCAAGGCGCTGCTGCTGTCGATACCGAAACTACTGCTGCTCACCATCGTCTATCTGGCCGGTATCGCCGTGGCCGTGGCCGCGTTGGGACTGCCGGTGCGCACCATCTCGTGGTATTTCACTGCGAGCCGGGGCGTTCCGGTTCCGCTGCTGGATGATATGCCGTTCTCCGTCTCCGGTCTGGCACTTGGTGGGTTCATGGCCATCGGTTGGCTGATCACCGTATTCGGGCCACAGTCGGCCATGCCCCGGTTGGGTGCCGGCGTGCTGCGCGGCATCAGGCACAACGACCTCGAGCCGATGGCGCAACCAGGGGCAGACGGTCTGCCGGCCGCATCAATCCCTCGGCAAGGCAGCCGCGGCACGGTGCTGCTCACCCTATGGATCATCATCACGCTGGTATTGTGCGCGCTGCCGCTGCTGGGCATGCCAATCAGTTGGGTCCCGCTGGCGTAATCTGCATTACTTTTACAGGGAATTCACCTCCCAGCTGATCTGTACGCGGTCTTCCTCAGGGCCGGTCATTATGATGGGCCCCAAACATCGAAGCGATTTCAAGGGGAGATCCATGTCAGATCCGAAGCGTCAGGCTAAGCGCGCCACCCGCGCCGAGCGACGTGCGGCCGAGGCGGCGGCTCAGCAGGCGCAGACCGAACAGGCAGCCAAGGAGCGTAAGCAGCAGACCATCATCGGCTGCATTGTGGTGGCCATTATCGTGGTGCTGGTGGCCATCGCTGGATTCGCCGTATACAAGACCATGCAGCCGTCCAACACCAGCAGCAGTAGCCGACAAAGCAACATGACCGTGGACGAGGCCTACAGCAAGCTCAAGAAAGTCAGCACCCAGCCAGCTAACGCCGACGACAAGGCCGGCTTCGTAATCTCCAACAAAGGGTATGGCCAGAAGGCCAAGGGGGCTCCCACCATATCCATCTATATGGAACCGCTGTGCCCCGGCTGCGCCTCGGTGAACCGCCAGCTCGATCAAACGCTCGTCAAGTTGATGAACGCCGGCCAGCTCAACATCGATTTGCACTTCCTCAATTTCCAGGACAACAAGAGCTCCGACAACTACTCCAACCGCGCGTTCAACGGTGCCATCTACATTGCCGAGCATGATGACGATCCCGACCACCTCATGAGCTACCTCTCCAACATCTACGCTGAGGATTTCCAGCCGGGCGAATTGTCCAATTACGAGCCGGTAAGCAACGCCAAGCTGGAGAAGCAGGCCGTCAAGGCCGGCGTGAGCGAGGATGTGGCCGCCGCGGCGTTCAGCGGCAAGAACGAATACCTCGACTGGCTCACCGCCTCCAACAACTACACGATCCTGCGCCCCGAACTGTTCAACAGCTCCGGCGCCTTCTCCTCCCCCACCCTGACCATCAACGGTGAATACTGGGATCTGAAGCAGCTCACGTTGGCGGATACCAGCATGGTGGACGGATTCCTCAAGTCCATCGGATTGGACGCCGATCAGGTGGGCGTGGAAGGCAAGATGCCTTCAATAGGCGCGGACGGCAAGCCGATTTCAGTGGCCTCCTGATGCACCGGCCCGGTCGATGCCCTAGGACCGGCGTCGACCGGGCCGCTCACGCCTCCGCCCGAATTGACCACTCGGGAACTACCGGTATACTAGTCATTTGTTCGCAACACTGCTTATGCACGTTGGGATTATGCCTCTTTAGCTCAGATGGCCAGAGCGGCCGCCTTGTAAGCGGCAGGTCGTCGGTTCGATCCCGACAAGAGGCTCGTCGCGCAGGAAAAAGCGTATTATGGGTATACGTAGTTTTTTCTACGCACATCATTCTTACCTTGGGTAAGTGCTCCAGGAGCCTTCCCCCCAACTATGGGCTTCCTGGAATGAGGGCGGAGCGTCCCCCAACTAGCTCCGCGCCTTAAAGGGGGCGGGAACATCCCCTTCTCTCCCGTCCCCTTCTTCTTTTCTCTGCCGTCCTGCAACCGAGCAGGAATGGTGATAGTGCCGAACGAATAAGCCATGCAAACCAGACCAGCCGTTACGATGGGTGGCGTAGTTGTCAGCAGTAAGGAAGAGGAACATCTATGGCACGGCGTTGGACCCCGCAGCGGTTTGTTACACTGCGTCGCATCCGCGTGATTGCCTGTGCTACGGCACTCACCGTGGCGATGGTCAGCTCGTTTGCATTCACCGCAAGAAAATCCGTGGCCCTAAACATCAATGGCCAGACCACCCAGGTCACCACCTACGCTATGACCGCATCCCGCCTGCTCGAGGAGCAGGGCATCGACGTGAAAACCCATGACATCGTCGAGACCTCGTCCGGCAATCAGCTTGCCGATCATGCCGTGGTCACCGTGCGTTCCGCATACCAAACCACCATCACCATTGACGGCACTTCCGTACCATTCTGGACCGTGGCCACCAGCGCAGACCAGTTGCTCGGCTTCTTTGAGGAGAACAACGCCAACGCCGCCAAAATCACGGTCAATATCAATAACGTGTACAACCAGCTCACCGGCGGTCTGGTCATCAACCAATCCGGCCCAGTCACCGTCATCGCGGACGGTAAGACTTCCGAAGCCCCCAATGGCAAACTGCCGGCTGCATCCATTCTTGATTCCAAAGGCATCACGCTGGGCAAAGAGGATCGCATCAGCGTGGAAAAGAACGGCGATGAGACCATTCTGCGCGTGCAGCGCGTGACGCATGGCGTGGAAAACCGCACCGTGGTCGTGCCGTTCTCCACACAGACCGTCATCGACCCTAATCTGGCGCCGGGGCAGTCCGAGATCCGCCAGCAAGGGCAAAACGGCGAGAAGACGCAGATCTATAACGTCACCTATGTAGATGGCGTTGCCGAATCGGAAACACTGCAATCCGAGAACGTCACCACGATGGCCGTTGACCAGATCATCGCCATCGGTCCAGCGAAGGCTGAATCATCCACCACCGATTCCGGCAGCACTGACAACAATCAGGGCAATTCCGGATCCAATAAGCCAAATGATTCCGCAGATAATTCGTCCAACGAATCCAGCAAACCCACCGGTACCAATAAGCCCAACAAGCCCGAGAACACCGGTACTACTGACAATAAGAACGACAGCGGTACGGGCAACACGGACAATACCAGCGGCAACACCGGTAATACCGGCGGCACCACAGGCAGCACCGATAACTCCCAAAACGGGAACACCGGAAGCTCCGATAGTTCGCCATCTACCCCCGCGCCGGATCCGGCTCCATCGGGCCGTCTTTGGCATCCGACCGTGGCTCAGGCGCAATCCTATGCGGCCGGCGCCGCAGCCCAGCGCGGCTGGACCGGCAACGACTGGACTTGCCTGGTCAAACTGTGGAACCGTGAATCCAGCTGGCTCTGGTACAAGGAAAACAAGTCATCCGGCGCCTACGGCATACCGCAGTCGCTGCCGGCCAGCAAAATGGCCGCATTCGGCGCCAACTATCGCGATGATGCCGCCGTGCAAATCGATTGGGGCTTGTGGTACATCGCCCAACGCTACGGCAGCCCGTCCGTAGCCTGGCAGCATTCGGAACAAACCGGCTGGTATTAATCGGACACAAGGAAGCACTGATGAGCAACAACACCTCCACCACTGGCCATCTACTGGGTGCGGCCGATATTCGCCGCATCGCAGCCGAGGCCGGCATCAGTCCGACCAAGAAATTCGGCCAGAATTTTGTTATAGACCCCGGCACTGTGCGTCGTATCGTGCGCGAAGCGGATGTCACGACCAATGATCATGTCATGGAGGTGGGTCCGGGCCTCGGTTCATTGACGTTGGCGATTCTGGAAACCGGTGCCACGATGACCGCCGTGGAAATCGACCCGCCACTGGCCGAACGCCTGCCCGGCACCGTATCCGAGTTCATGCCCGAAGCCGCCGATCGCCTGACCGTCGTCAATCGGGATGCGCTGACGGTCACCCCGGATAATGTGCCTGATTTCAACGGCGATACCAGCTTCACCTTGGTGGCCAACCTGCCGTACAACGTGGCCACGCCGATTCTGCTCACTTTGCTTGAACGCTTCGATAGCCTCGGATCTTTCCTGGTGATGGTGCAGAAAGAGGTGGCCGACCGGCTGGCCGCCAAGCCCGGCTCGAAGATCTATGGCACCCCAAGCGTGAAACTTGCATGGTACGGCACTGCCGAACGAGTGGGCACTATTGGGCGCAATGTGTTCTGGCCGGCACCGAACGTGGATTCCGCACTGGTGAAGTTCACCAGATACGCCGCAGACGATACGCAGGCACCTTCCCACGGCAAGTCCTCCGCGGACCGTGAACTGGTATTCCGCCTCATCGATGCCGCTTTCGGGCAGCGCCGCAAGACCTTGCATGCCGCGCTGAAAACCATTGTTCCCGCCGAAGCGTTCGCAGCGGCGGGCATTGACCCGACCCGACGCGGTGAAACGCTGACGGTCACCGAATTTGCGGCATTGGCGGCAGCGGTTCAATCCACATCACATGCCACGCCTACCACTGACGAGGTGGAGCAATGATTCCGGTAGCCGTCCGTCAACGCCCCGCTTATGACGATCAATTGGATGAGCCAGCAGCACTGACCGTGCGCGTGGATTGCCCGGCCAAGACCAACCTCACCCTGGAGGTCGGCCCGACGCACGATGAATGGGGCGGTCGTCACGAACTGGACACCATCTACTGTGCCATCGGGGTATATGACACCATTACCGCCACCGCCAAACATCCGGGAGCCGGCTTCTCGCTGGAACTCGAAGGCGCGCATCTGGGCGATTTGGCCTCATCCAGCAGCGACATGCGCCGCAACCACGCGGTCCTGGCATTATTCGCCATGGCCCAGGCGGCCGGCCGCGATCCCGACGTGGCATTGACCATCACCAAACGCATTCCCGTAGGCGCCGGTCTCGGCGGCGGCTCGGCAGACGCGGCCGCAACCATACTGGCCGTCAATCAGCTATGGGAATTGCACTGGCCAATGGAACGTCTGCGTACCATTGCCGCCACGCTGGGCGCTGATATGCCATTCTGCCTGTCCGGCGGGTTCGCGCACGGCACCGGATTCGGCGAACGCATCGAGGTCATTGATGCGGGCAGTGCCGCAGAACGCGATCTCATCGGCCAAGGATATGCCGGAGAGGTACTGGTCGGCGCGTATCAGTCGCAGCTCAGCACTCCCGAGGTGTATCACACGTTTGATGCGGTCGGTCCCGGCAATGACGATCGCAATCATCTGCAGGCGGCGGCTATCAGTCTGCATCCGCGCAGTGGTCAGGCCATTGACGCCGCTGTGAACGCCGGTGCCCGTCATGCATTCGTCTCCGGTTCCGGACCGTCGGTGGTGGCTTTCGTACCGGACAGCGCCACAGCGCAGCGCATTATCGATGCCTGGCGCAACGGCGGCATGGTCGACCGCATTATCAAGGCCAGTGCACCAGCGCACCCCATTATCGGAGTCAGCCAGTGACGCTAATGTAGCAACAAGCCACATGATCACGAAGGAAGTCTAACGATGACGCAGCAAATTGATGAACGGCAGGCACGCAAGACATATGTACGCCACCGCCAGACCATCGTGTTCTCCATCAGTGGCGTAGTGCTTGCAGCCATTCTGGTGGTTGCCATTCTCTTTAATTTCCATGTGTTCGGCCTGGGGCGGATTAACACACCGGCCACCGCACCAAACTACGGCAATGCCGCTCCCTGCGCCGTCAAGGGCGATGATGGCAAGGCAACGTACGTGGCCAATGGAACTGTCGGCGTGCGTGTGATGAACGGCACCGAGCATAGCCAATTTGCCGCAGCGGTCAGCAAGGCACTGGAAGCCCGCGGTTTCGTGATGCAGGAGGCAACCAACTACTCCAGCACCAACGTCGAACGCACCACTATCTACTTTGGCAAGAACGCCATTAATCAGGCCTACACTTTGGCCGGCAACTTCACCGATGCCGCCATGGTGATGAACGCCCGCGAGGACCAGCTTATCGACGTGGTGCTCGGCGCTACCTTCAACGATCTGAAAGATGAGAAGTCATCCCCGCAGGAAGGCAAGAAAATCACTGATTTCACGGGGTGCGTGGCCGCCGATAAGATGACGAATCTTCCCGCCGATACGCAGCACACCGCTTACCCGGCGCAGTAATCCCACTTTGGCTCCCGCTGGCGGGAGCTGTCACGAAGTGACTGAGGGTGGTTTATATAACATATGTTGACCACCCTCAGTCTCACTCCGTGAGCCAGCTCCCACCAGCGGGAGCTCTCATTTATGCATTACGCCTCTATCTCGGCGTACCAGCGCTTGAGTTCGGCCACGGCAACATCGTGATCCACCGGGCCGTTATCCAGACGGTATTCCAGCATATGCTTGTAGGCGCGGCCAATCATCGGTCCGGGCTCCAGACCCAAGAGTTCCATAATCTCGTTGCCGTCCACATCAGGGCGAATGGCGTCGAAATCCTCTTTCTTCTTGAGCTCGCGAACACGCGCCTCCATCTCATCCATCGCCTGGGAGAACACCATCGCCTTGCGCTTGTTCTGCGTAGTGGCATCCGCGCGAGTGAGTCGGTTTAGACGCTCATACAAATGCCCGGCATCCTTGACATAACGGCGCACGGCAGAATCGGTCCACGGCTCATCCACGTACCCGTGGAAACGCAGGTGCAGGTTCACCAGTTCCGAGACGTCCTCCACCAGATGATGATCGAATCGCAGAGCCTTCAAACGCTTGCGGGTCATTTTGGCACCCACCGCATCATGATGATGGAAGCTCACCTTGCCTCCCGGCTCGAAACGTCGAGTCTTCGGCTTGCCGATATCATGCATCACTGCGGCCAGACGCAACGTGAGGTCAGGAGCGGGCACCGGGCCATCCGGGCCGGTTTCCAGAGCGATGGCCCGTTCAAGCACGATCATCGTGTGCTCAAAGACATCTTTGTGCCGATGATGCTCGTCAATCTGCAACTGCAACGCCGGAATCTCGGGGAACACGATATCCGCCAGACCTGATTCGACCAGTGCTTCCAGCCCTGCGCGAGGGCGGTCAGACAACAGCATCTTGGTCAGTTCATCACGTACGCGCTCGGCGGATACAATCTCAATGCGATCGCGCATCGAGGAAATCGCCTCCGCAGCATCGGGAGCAATGGAAAAGCCCAGCTGAGCCACGAATCGGACCGCACGCATCATACGCAGAGGATCATCATCGAATGACTGGCTCGGATCAACAGGGGTACGCAGCACGCCTTTGGCCAAATCGCTGGCACCGCCGAACGGATCAACGAATTCCAGATCGGGCACACGCAGGGCCATGGCGTTGACGGTGAAGTCGCGGCGTGAGAGGTCACCTTCAAGCGTGTCGCCATAATTGACTTCAGGCTTGCGCGAATCCGGATCGTAGGTATCCGACCGATAGGTGGTCACCTCAACCTTGACCTCGGTGCCGTCCGCACGCCGGCGCATGGCACCCAACGTACCGAACTTGCGGCCCATATCCCAAAAACCGTCATGCCCCCAACGGCGCAGAATGGGCTCGAACTGTTCCGGGCGCGCGGATGAGCAGAAGTCCAGATCGTGGCTCTTGCGGTGCAGGAGCAGATCGCGGACCGGGCCGCCGACCAATGCCAGCTCATAACCCTGTTCGGCAAACAGTCGACCGAGTTCGATGGCCTCGGGCCACACTTCGAAATCCAATGGGCACCTTCCCGTATGTGACATTTTTCTGTCTTACCAGCATACCGTTACCCCACCTGCACACGGGGTTGAGTAAGGTGGAGAATATGATTACGCCCGCCGATCTTGCCCGCATGCTTGGGCAAACACCCGATTCGACGGATAACCATACCCAAGACCAGCTGCTGTATACGTCTCAAACTCCGCAAAATTCCGCCGATTCCAAGCAATCCGACGACACCGTGGACAACGTAGCCGGCACTGACACGCAGTCGGCTGACCATGCCGATGAAACCGCCGAGGTCAGCACCGAGCATTCCATGCCGACGCCGGCAACCGTGTTTGGCATGCATGCCACGGTTACCATCGCCACCTCCAGTGAAACCATCGAGGGGCAAGCCGACGGCATTGACAGCGAGGCCGAAACCGAATCGATCGCGCAGAGCAGCATCGAAACCGAGACATCACCCGCTCCGATTCATCAGGAACCATCGCAGCCCATTCATGCCCAAACCGGGCCGACGCCGGCCACCGTATTCGGCCGACGCGCCGCCGACACAACACCGACTCCCACTGGCCCGACACCGGCCATGATGCCGCAACGCCGCACTTCCGACGGCCCCACCACGTTTGCGTCCCTGGATGCACAGGAACTACCGGTGGTACGCGAATATTCGGCTGGCGGACTGATCTTCGACGATCAGAATCGCGTGGCCATCATCGCCCGTCATTCTCGTTCCGGCCATCTGGAATGGTGCCTGCCCAAGGGGCATATCGAGAAGGGCGAGACTCCACAGCAGACCGCCGTGCGTGAAGTGCACGAGGAAACCGGCATTTTGGGCGAGGTCATCGATTCCATCGCCACCATCGACTACTGGTTCACCGGAACCACGCAGCGCGTGCACAAGCTGGTGCATCACTATGCCTTGCGGCAGACCGGCGGTGAGCTCACCGTGGAAGGCGATCCGGATCATGAAGCCGAAGACGCCATCTGGGTGCGGTTCGACGATTTGGACGACGTGCTGAGCTACCCCAACGAGCGCAAAATCGCGTGGCTATACGCCAGAAAGAAGAACAGGCAGGCAAACGAGTGAACCTACCCGCAGTCTTATGCCGCTCACGCCATGGTGGACGATTCGTACGCGCGTTTGCGGCCATTCTTGTCATCACGGCGATGCTGGCCGCCCCACTGACCGCATATGCCGATGATTCGCCTGATGATCAAGCCGGTCAGACCATCGCCATCGAGCAGAGTACGCCCATAGTCACCGCTTCTTCCGGATTCCATATCACGGTAGCGATTACCAATGCCTCATCAGATACGGCACCGGCGGGGTCACTGATTCTCAGCACAAATTCACGGTTCACATTCGTCTCACGCACTGATATGCAGAAATGGGCGGAAGGCGATACCGCCATTCCCACCCCGGATGTGCTCGGCAGCATTGATGTTCCTGAAATCACGCCGGGCAACACTGCAACCGTCACCCTCGACGTGGCGGCCGACCAGCCGGCTCTGCAGAGTATGCGCAGCTGGGGTCCCAAGCCCCTGCAGTTGTCGTACAGCGCCGGAAACCAGCCGCCAACCATGCTCCCCAGCTTCCTGACCCGTTCTCCTGACGGGCTCGACACCGCGCAGACTCCGGCGATGAACCTCACCGTGGCGATGCCGCTGACCACCACTGACTGGCAGGTTGATTCCTCCGCGCTGTCCGGCCTTGTCTCCGAAGATGAGAATGCATCCGCAGAGCCGGTGTTATCGGTGAACCAGCAGGAAACCACCACGGTCAAGGAACTCAACCAGACCTTGGCCAAACACCATAGCCTGCAAGTGGTGGCCGATCCGTTGTATTTCCAGGAACTCCCCTCCGATACCAGACCTGCCGTCGCGGGAGTCATGCAACCCGGTGATTTTGATGTCACGGCGTATGCGGCGCTGAACGATGCCGATGCCTATACCAGAGCCGGCATCGCCGACGAAGCATGGAACGCCGAACAAGCGCAGACGTTGTATGCTGTGGCCAAATCCACCGTCACGCCGACTGCCACCTATGCCTGGCAGGGATCCGGCACGTGGAGCCTGGACGCCCTGACCAAGGCCCGAGCTCAGGGATATACCGCCGTTATTGCGGATTCCACGTTTGACGGTGAGCAAACCGACACCGTGCATACCGGCACCTATGTGGTCAATACCTCCGCCGGAGACATCACCGTGCTCAAGGAACAGTCGGAACTCGGCACGTTGGCGCATGGCAAGGCCACCAGCGCACGGGCAACGGCCGAAGCCAGCGATGCGGGCAGGCTGGCCAGAATGCTCGCACAAAGCGCGTTCTATCAAATGGAACAGCCGTATGCCACCCGGAACCTGCTGATGACCTTCTCCAGGAATAGCAGCGCGTCATGGATCAATCAGGTCATGAGCGCTATGGAACAGGCATCGTGGCTGAATCTGACTGATCTGAACACCATGGCCGCTGCCGACCCATACAACGTCAGCAGCGAGGTGAACCAGGACGACTCCAATGCCGCCGACGTCTCCCAAACCCGTGCCACCCTGGAGCAGCTTGCTTCAAGTCGTAAGGACATCCTGCGGCTCGCCACTTCCATACTGAAGAAGGGTCTTGATGAAGACGATGTCTCATCGTTGAACCCGCAGGCACTTGCCCGTCAAGATGCCAGTTCAACCGCCAGCCACACCAATGATCCCGCACAATGGGTGAGCACGCTGTTGAACGCGCATGACGACATCGCTCTGCATGCGTTCGCCGGCTCCAGCGATGCCGAGTATCAGAGCCAGATAGCCAAAGCCAACCGGATGTTCGCCGATACGGTGTTGGGCAGCGTGTACATCACCCCATCCGAATCGGTGTCGGTATTCAGCGAATCGGCCCAGATGCCGGTGACAGTAAGCAATAAGCTGCCTTACGCCGTCAGCGTCAAGGTCAATTCGATCACCGATTCCATGCAAATCGTGACCTCCCGTTCCAATGATGTTGTGATTCCCGCACGTAGTGAGGCTCAGGTGACCTTCACCATCCGTGTGTCCACTTCCGGCACCACCGTCGCACATGTGTCGTTGGCCGATCGGCACAACACCGCCTTCGGCAACACACAGGACACCACCATCACCAGTGTGCTGCGCATCAGCGATGCCAGTGGTTTCGTCATCATTGGTTTTGCAGTACTGCTGGGCCTCGTTGGTTTATGGCGCCAGTTCAACCGTAAGAAGGATCCTGACGAATGAGTTCTACCGTAGGCCGCAATTCCCTGATTATGGCCTCCGGTACCGCGGCTTCTCGCGTGACCGGCCAAATCCGCACTATTTTGCTGGCGGCAGCCATCGGCACTACCGGTCTGGCGGCCAATGCCTATCAGGCCGGTGCGATGATTCCGCAAACCGTGTTCACACTGGTGTCCGGCGGTATTTTCAATGCCGTGCTGGTGCCGCAAATCGTGCGCACGTTGAAGGAGAGGGACGCTCAGGAGCGACTGAACCGACTGATCACCCTGGCCATCGGCATTCTGCTGGCCGTCACCGTGGTGATGGCCGCAGCCACACCGCTGCTGGCGCGTCTGTACGTGGGCAGCAGCAATCATGAGATGATTGCCCTGACCACTGCGTTCACGCTCTGGTGCATGCCGCAGGTGTTCTTCTACGGCCTATACACGGTGCTTGGTCAGATTCTGGCCGCCAAAGATCATTTTGCCTCCTATGCGTGGAGTTCCACCGGAGCCAACGTCATCAGCTGCGCCGGATTCACCGCATTCATCATGTTGTTCGGCAAGGCCAACGAACAGCCGCTTGATTTCTGGACCTCGGGCAAAGTGGCGCTTACCGCAGGTACTTGGACGCTCGGCGTGGCTTTTCAGGCACTGATCCTGTTCGTGCCGTTGATTCGCCTGGGCTTCAAATACCGTCCCAGCTTTGGCTTGACCGGCTTTGGTCTCAAGGCGATGGGACCTGTGGCGCTGGGATCGCTGGGTGTGGTGGCGATTACTCAGATTTCGGATATCGTGCTGACCCGAATCGCCACACTGGCCCCGCAGCGTGCGCATGAGCTCACCGGAGTCAGTCTGTACGACGTTGCCGGCAATGCTACCTACCAAAACGCCTTCACCCTGTACATCCTGCCGTATTCGCTGATTGCGGTATCCGTCTCCACCGCCGTATTCCCCCTCATCTCGCGGTCGATAGCAGCGCAGGACTTCCATGCGGCACGTCAGCAGCTGGGCAACGCGCTGTGCAACGTGGGGCTGCTGGTGCTGTTCTTCGCTGCGGCGCTGGTGGTCTACCCTGAACCGATCATTCGTGCGCTGCTGCCTTCGGTCTCGATGAATGAGACCATGCTCATCTCCTACGCCCTTATTCCGTTGTCCTGCGGCATCCCCGCCATATCGGCTTTCCTGCTGATTCAACGTACCTTCTATGCCTTTGAGGACGGCCTGCACCCGTTCCTCGCCGCGGTATTGCAATACGGCTTCACCACGGCACTCATGATTGTGGGCATGCTGGTGCTTCCGCCGAATCAGTGGATCGTGGGTATTGCCTGTTCCGTATCCACCGGTGTGCTATTGGCGCTGCCGTTCATGCTGTTTATGCTACGCAAACGATTCGGCGGCAGCCTGGAAGGCAAGCCGGTTGTGCAGACATACGGCAAGGCGTTGGCAGCGGCCGTAATCGGCGGCGTTGTGGTCTGGCTGGCGAAAACCCCTGTTGCAGACCTCTTCGGTGCCTCCATCCAAGAGACCGGCGGCCAGATGAGCTGGCTGTCCGCATTGGGAATCTGCATCATACTGACTCTCGTGCTGGCCGTGGTGTATATCGGCGTGCTCTGGGCACTGCGCGCCACACAACTGACCGATGCCGTCCACTCGATAACCGCCCGTTTCAGGCGAAAACCCGCCAACACATCCGTTGACGAACCGCAATTTGAAGAAGACAATAATAATGCTGATACTGCTGCGAGCATCATGCCTGAGGCCGATGGCATTCAGGCCAGTCCCACGGCTAGAATGTCAGCGATGACGAATGCTGATCACATGGAGCCTGACGAGCAGATGAAACCGCAATTGGGAGATACTATCCTTAACCGCTACACCTTGGTGTCTTCGTTGCGTAAGGAACCCGGCCTCGAGGCTTGGCAGGCCAATGATCGTGTGCTGGCAAAGGATTGCCAGCTGTTTCTGGTCTCCAACCGCAAGGCATTGGACACGGTCAACACCATTGCCGGCGAGCTTGCGGCCACCCGCCCCGAGCACTATGTGCCGGTGCTGAAATACCGCGTACAGTCCGATGTGCTCATTGCCGTCACCGCAATGGACAGTGGCCTATCCGTGGCCGATTACCGTGCCAGCGCCACCGGCAACATACTGAGCTACGACGCCATGCGCTCCATTCTTGGCGAGACCGTTCAGGCCATCCGTCCCATGCTGACCAGCACTGCCGGCACTGCCATCCTGACTACTGATACCGTGCGTCTTACCGGCTCCGGCATCGAAATTTCCGATGCTCCGTTTGCTCCGATCCTGGCAGATATGTCCGGAACCGATCCGGCAGGCGATGATGGCGCTGAGCGTCATGCCGTGCGTCAGCTTGCCGCGTTGCTGTATGCACTGCTTACCAACACGACCAGCCAGTCGAATCCGCAATTCGATCTGCATTTGCTTGGGCATGATATTCCAAGCGAGTTCCGTGTTATTTGCAAGCGTGGCCTGGCATTGGCCGATGAAGGCGAGCAGGTCATGCCGATGGCCTCACTGGCCGAACTGGACGCACTGTTGGGTGATTGGAAGCCGCTGACTAAGCTATCGAGCACTGACATCGCCTTGCCGACCACTGACGGCGAATCCTCCATCGTCAAGGTGCAGCTGCGACCTACGGACGAGGCCGACATCGTTCCGATTCCTGATGACATTGTCACCAGCCAGCAGCTGCCTTCACTGTCCATCGCGGCACCTGCAGTGGCCGCTGGTGCTGAATCCGGCACCAATGGTCAGGCAGATGCTCATAGCATTTTCGACTTCAATTTCTCGCAAGCCTGGGAAAAGGAGAACCTCTCCGGCGAAGACACCGGAGACTGGTACAACCGACTGGCTCCGACCAACTCGACCGGTAACTCCCGGCTGACCGTGCCGATTCCCACCGCGGCCGGCGTGCCTGAGCCCACCGCTGCTGAGACCACCAGCCGTATTCCGATTTTTGATGCTTCCGGCCGTGAAATCCGCCCTGGTGAGGAGTCGCAGCGCGCGCTGGAGGAAGAGCAGGCACGTGCGGCGGAAGTCCAGTCCGTGCCGCCGAGCTTTATCCCGAAGGATCATCCCACTGGCAATGAGGATGATGCCCTGCCAGACGAGACGCTTTTCGGATCGATGACCACCAAGGTTGTTGCCATTATCGTGGCCGTGATTGTGGTGGTTGCCGCAGCGTTCTGGGCCATGCATGCGTTGCAGCGCAGTGGGGAAAACCCTGCAGATGCGGCGAACTCTTCTGAGAATTCGGAAGGCAATTGGCCGGATGTCAATGTGGATGATGTGCCGTTCGGTGAGAAAGATGGCACTTCCTCGTCCAAGGATTCCTCTACGTCTTCATCTCAGGAGAAGACCGAAACCAAGACAGAGACGGAGACGAAGCCCAAGAAGGTCACCGAGGATAAGGACTCCCAGTCGGTGCCCAAGCCGCGTCACGAGAACAACACCGCCTTTACGGTGGCCAGCGGGAACTTCCTGTCCAACCCTGCCGGCCAGTCCGGTTACGGCTACCACGTCCATCTTGACCAGCCTCATGATGTGTACCGCATGAATATCACCATCCGCACATCTGGCGGCAAGGGCTATATCCGTGCCAATACCACGGAGGATCCGACCCAAGGCGAACAGGTGGCCGAATTTGTATTCGCCGAGGGCGGTACCACTGAGGTGAAGTTCGATAAGGTCGTCAACACACAGGATCTGGTTCTGTGGGTGCCGCTGGATAGCCTGCCGCAGAACCAGCTGTACATTCAGAAGGTTGAAGTCTTCTAAAAGTCGCGACTATGCCGGCAACGTCACGCTGTTGGCATAGAGGTGTCTATTGGCTTTCGGATGACGTATGCTGAATGCCATTGTGCCACATAACGTGCTGCCTGCCGCTACCGACGGCAGTCGGCTGCAGACTACATAATAGACACTGTGTCTAATTATTGGAGTGAGCACTGCACTTCATAACGGACTGAGGGGAATCATATGGAACATAACGTCATCATCATCGGCTCAGGTCCCGCTGGATACACAGCGGCCATCTACCTTGGTCGCGCCGGATTGAATCCTGTACTGGTCACCGGTGCTCTGGCCCCGGGCGGGCAACTGGTGAACACCACGGAAGTGGAGAATTTCCCTGGTTTCCCTGATGGCATTATGGGTCCTGATTTGATGGATCGCATGCGCGATCAGGCTGAGAAATTCGGCACGCAGTTCATTGCCGATGATGTCGAATCCGTGGAACAGGTGGAGGCCGCAGATGCCGCTGACGCACCGCAGCCCCGGTACCGACTGAGCCTATCTGACGGTTCGGTGTTGGAATCTCGTGCCATTATTGTGGCCACCGGCTCGAATTTCCGTAAGCTTGGCGTACCTGGCGAACGCGAACTTTCCGGTCATGGAGTGTCGTACTGCGCCACTTGTGACGGTTTCTTCTTTAAGGACAAGCCCATTGTGGTGGTCGGCGGCGGTGATTCGGCGTTTGAAGAAGCACTGTTCCTGACCAGATTTGGCTCATCAGTCACGCTGATTCATCGTCGTGATTCGTTCCGCGCCTCCCAGATCATGGTGGACCGCGCACAGTCGAATCCCAAGTTGACCTTGCTGACCAATACCGTGGTTACCGCCATCCACGGAAGCGCCTCGGAAGCAAAGCCCGCCTCCCCGGCCATTACCATTGGCGGCCTGAAGCTGCCCGCGGCCACGGCTCCCCAAAACGTGAGCAGCATTGATATTCGTAATACGGCAACCGGTGAGACTGGGACTTTGGATACCAGTGCGGTATTCGTGGCCATCGGTCATACCCCGGCTACCGAGTTCATTGCCGATGTGGTCAGCACTGATGATGATGGATACATCACGGTTGCAGAAGCTGGTACACACACCAGCGCCCCTGGCGTTTTTGCCGCCGGTGATTGCGTGGATCGCACCTACCGACAAGCCATTAGCGCAGCGGGCATGGGTTGCCGCGCCGCATTGGATGCCCAGCAGTATCTGACCGCATAGTTGGTAGAGCATTACTCAGTAATCAGATATACACAATGGCGCAGTACGGATGAATTCGTACTGCGCCATTGTGTATATCTGATATATCAGACGTGATGCCTTACAGCCGTCTTATCTCACACCCACTTGCCGTCGGTGCTGGACTGATTGGGCACCAGCAACTGCAGGATGCGGTCCATATCTTCAGGGGACGAGAATACGATTTCAATACGGCCATGTTTGGCGCTGCCCTTGATGGAGACCTTGGTATCAAAATGATTTTCCAGGCTCTGCTGAATGGCGGATCCCATCCACGGATTAGTCTTTGAAGTCTTCGGCTTCTTATGCTGCTCTCCCGAAGCAACGGCCATAGCCACGATTTCTTCCGTACTGCGAACCGACAATCCTTCCGCGATGATGCGAGATGCCAGCTTATCCATCGCTTCCGGATCGCTGAGACCCAATAGTGCACGCGCATGGCCAGACGAGAGCACGCCAGCGGCCACTTTTTTCTGTACTGTTGCCGGCAGGTTCAACAGACGAAGTGTATTGGCAATTTGAGGACGTGATTTTGAAATCGATTTCGACAGCTGCGCTTGAGTCAGGCCAAACTCCTCAATCATCTGCTGATATGCGGCTGCTTCTTCCAGAGGATTCAATGCCACACGATGCAAATTCTCCAGCAAGGCATCACGGAGCATATCGTTGTCCGTGGTGGTCTTCACGATGGCTGGAATCGTGGTCAATCCAGCCAACTGGGAGGCACGCCAGCGGCGTTCGCCCATGATCAGTTCATAGGGGCTGTCCAGATGGCCAGTGAACGGGTTCGTTGAGGACTGCTCGCTGTGTTGTGCTTGCTTGGCCTCGGCAATCTGCTCGCTGGGACGGCGGCGCACCACGATGGGTTGCAATACACCCACTTCTTTGATGGAAGCGGCAAGCTCATTGAGTTCGTCTTCGTCGAAAATCGTACGCGGCTGATGCGCATTGGGGCCGATTTCCTGCAAACTGAGTTCAGCAAGATAGCCGCCCTCAACAGACTTCAGTTCCTCTGGAGCTTCTTGTTTGTTGGCCTTATCCTCAGCCACATGCTTGTTCTTCGGTGTTTCACGTGAAACATTGCTCGATGATTTCGTTGCGGCTCGAGGGGTTGGCTTATCGTCACTGCCGAAGAATAGGTCACTCGGATGTGCGATATCATCCAACGCAGGCATGGCCGCTCGCTTGCCACCAGTTTTTTTGGCAGCAGCTCCCTTCTTGGGCTGTGATGGAGTCGTTGCGGTCTTGGACTTAGGCTTCACCGCTTCATCTGGCGCCTTCGCAGGCTCCGCGGGATCCTCCTCCCCTGGCAATGCAGGGAATAACGCGCCAAGTCCTTTACCGAGTCGTGATTTGGTTGCCATTACTTCCTCCTCGCATCAATGGCTTCAAGCACATGCTGTGAACGTCGAGCGATTTCCAATGCCGCTTCGCCATATGCTATGGCACCTATGCCGCGGGGATCATAGACAATAACAGGCTGTGAAAAGCTCGGAGCTTCCGATATCTTCACCGATCGGGGAACGGTGGTATCCAGGACAATATTGGGGTAATGGGACTTGACCTCACCATAAACCTCACGGCTTAACAGTGTACGGCGGTCGAACATCGTAACCAGCATGGTGGAGACCAGCAGAACCGGATTGAAATGCTGCTGCACCAGGCCGATAGTGTTAATCAGCTGGCCCAATCCCTCCAGCGCATAGTATTCGGCTTGAATGGGAATCAACATCTCAGTGACCGCGCACATGGCGTTAATTACCAGCAAACCCAAGCTCGGAGGACAATCGATGAACACGTAATCGTACGCGGTATCTGTCTGTTCCAGAAAACGATCGAGCGCTTCTTTCAGCAACGTGTTACGATTCGGTAAGTCCGCCACTTCAAGTTCGGCACCGCTCAAATCGATGGACGCAGGAACCACATCGAGCGAAGGAAAATCAGCGCTTGTCGTGATGACATCCGCGATTTCCGCCCGCCCCTCAATTACATCATAAATCGACCTATCTCCTGAAGAATGTGAAACAGCAAATGCCGTTGACGCATTGCCCTGGGGATCCATATCAATGACCAACACATGCGCTCCGTGCTGAGCCAGCGCTGCGGCAAGGTTTACCGTCGACGTGGTCTTACCGACGCCGCCTTTCTGATTGGCCACGGCGATCAAGCGTGTCCGTTTCGGCTTGGGAAAGGAGGCATGGGTCAAAGCGTCATATCGGGAGCTTTCGTCGACCATCTGACTACCCAGCGCAGAACTCTGCCCATCAAAAATACGACGGAGGGTTTCGGAAGGCGATTCCATCATTGTGTCATGATGATCGTCTGCTGTCATCGTTCCTCCTTATTCAATGTACATTCCAGTGTTCCTATTCGTATGGACATGATTTGTGTTATCCACATCCCCTATCCCCTATTGTGGATAAGTGTGGACAAGTGGATAACCACAATGGTCACATCTACAATCCACCATCGCAAAAGTGAGGTTTTTCAACGGTTTTCACCGATACCCACCATAGGGGATAGAGTTGTGGATAACTCAATTCATGAAGTACGAATGTGGATAACTTCAACATCGGTACCATCATCAACGTTTGTCAACAATTACCACATGTGTCGGTTCCAGACCTGGACCGACCTCCGCTTCCACCACTCGGGGACGACGGCCACCATAGCGTAAAATCTGGCCACTGGCTTTGTCCAGTTCCGCTTGTGCCGAACGACCCTTGAGCGCAATAAGCCGACCGGTGGGTTTCAGCAGAGGCAATATCCATCCAGAAAGCTTGGTCATCGGTGCCACTGCACGGCAGGTCACCACTGCAAAAGGATGCATCTCGCGCTTGCGAACCCTATTGATCACTTCATCGGAACGACCACGGATAATAGATACATTCTTCAACCCCATCAGATCAACGCACTCGGCAAGCCATTCAACACGGCGTTCCATCGGTTCAATCAGCGTAAAACTGCACTCCGGCAAGCAACACGCCGTCACCAGCCCAGGGAAACCTCCACCACTGCCAACGTCAGCAACGGTTCTAAAACGAGCTCCATCTGTGGCCTCGCGCACATAAGGAACTATCGCTGCGGAATTGAGAATGTGACGTTCCCAAATAATGTCCACATCACGAGGTCCAATCAAGCCGCGAGGTTCTCCCTCTTGGGAAAGCTTGTCATGGAATCTCTCTAATCGGGGTAAAGCATCCCCCAATACACGGGCCAGCACCGGCGATTCCTGTAACTCATCCACCATGACAGTCCCCTCCTATGTTTCACGTGAAACATGTGGCATAACTTGAGGCGCCGCTTATAACGACGCCTCACATATCACCGCACAGAAAACTTCAGCATATACCTTTGTGGTGCAGGTGTATACTCACTCCTGATCGTCGACCTCTTCTTCTTCGACGTTATCTTCGTTCTTGTTACGAAGATATACGGTCACATAACGATGCGGTTCTTCACCATGGGAGCGAGACTTCAGACCTTCATCACGCACCACGTCATGAACGACTTTACGCTCAAAGGAATTCATCGGCTTCAGATCCATCGGTTCGCCGCTCTCCTTAACGGCATCAATAGCATCGAGAGCCACATCGCGCAGGTGCTGGCGCTTACGCTTCAGAAAACCATCCACGTCCACAATCAGGTGGGAACGTTCGCCGGTCTTCTGCTGCACAGCCAGACGAGTAAGCTGCTGCAACGCATCAACCACTTCGCCATTGCGACCAATCAGATGTTTGATGTCCGTATCGTCATCAGCGACGATCTGAACAGTTGGGCGGTTGTTACGAACACCCATTTCGATATCGCCCTCATAGTCGGCGATATCCAGCAAGCCTTCAAGGTAATCGGCAGCGATGTCAGCCTCTTCGTTGAGCTGATCAATCGACTTCACGTCATCCTGTGCCATACGCTACTCCTTCATGTCAGGTCTGATTCTCAAGTCTAAGCCCTGCTCCCCCGAACAGGATTGGTTAGTGTCGGGGCGTGTCCGATGTTTCACGTGAAACAT
>CWGW01000020.1_pt1 | contig 27272 bp, 27 predicted proteins | sample 662481 | NCBI WGS metagenome assembly CWGW01 (sample SAMEA3735747, study PRJEB9488) | human gut metagenome | biome: ENVO:mammalia-associated habitat; material: ENVO:feces | place: Malawi | collected 2009-02-27 | reverse complement strand
ACCGGTCGCCGACCACGAGCCGCACGCCCCTAGGGCCGCGTTCGATCATGCCGTGAAAGGACCGCTCCCGGCCGGCGGAATCCTCCCTCATGCCCTCGACGACGCCGATGACCTCGCGGTGACCATCCTTGCCGACGCCGATGGCGACCAGGACGCTGACGTTCCCCACGCTTCCGCCCCGGGAGTGCTTGTGCCACACGCCGTCCACGAACACGTATGGGTACTCGTCACCCAACGGCCTCGTGCGCCATTCGTCGATCTCGGCGTACACGCGCTTGAGCTTGTCGCTCAATGTCCGGGACGGCATGCGGTCGCCCCACAGCAACTGGCCGGTGTCGTCGACCTGCCGGGTGGACACGCCGGCCAGGTACATGTCGATCAGCGCCTCCTCTACGCTTTCCTCGCGTCTGCAGTGGCGTTCGATCACCGCGGACCCGAACAGGGCGCCCTTCAATTTCGGCGCCTTGAGCTCGAGCCTGCCGGCCTTGGCGGTCAGGCTCGAGCTCGTAGTGGCCGGCCCGATACGCCTTCCGTCCGCTGGAACGCTCGTATCTCGCGGCGTTGGCGATCTCGTCCGCCTCGGCGTCGAGCATCGCGTTGACGATCCGCTCGGCCTTCTCGCGCACCATGGCGTCGAGCTTGCCCTCGAACATGGCCCGGTCGAACCGTATGATTTCCTTGGACATGGCTCCGTGTCTCTTTCCAATCACGGTTTTTCATTGTCCGGCGGCTGAAAATCGTACCCGGCACGGGCCATGTCCTCTTCCAAGAAACCCGAATTACAAAGTGCGCAAGAATTCGGGCACTATCAGCGAGAGGCCAATCTGAATTTCTTCAGTCCAACAATCGGGGCGCGGTACAGACGCTGACCAGCGGGGCTATCCACGTAATCGTGTCTGCCGTATAAGCCCGTTAGAAGGGCTGTTCCGCGTGTTCTGGGACTATAGAGCTGCTTCGAGTTCTTCCTCGGTGTAGCCGAACGTGTAATCCTCGTCTTTGCCGTTTGACATCCAGATGAAGGCTGCGTCGTACACGCTCAGCGACTCGTCCTCGCTGTCGTCATCGTCCCAGTCATCATCAGATGAGGAGTCATCCACGATTGGAGTCTCCTCGACTGGCTCCTCATGCTTCTTCTTGCTGCCGAAACCGAACCGGCCCATAATCACTCCTCGATTTCCTTCTTATCATTAGATGATTCTACCGTGTCTGCAGCTGCTTCTTCTTTATACTTCATCATTTTCTGCACGGCAAGAACGAAGGTGGACCCCAGAGCCACTCCTGCTGTAAGACCAATGCCGAGCAACATTCCGACGAAGCTCGATGGTCCGCCAGCGTTCTTCGCACTTTTACTGAGTTCTGCGTAATCCCATGACATGTGTGACTCCTTTGCCTCGTAGGTCTTATCAACGTCAATTTTAGGGTCACCGCCCCGGCCGTCATCTACCATTATCACCAGCCGTAATAACCAGTCTAACCATTATCAACGTCAAATCGAGGTGGACGCTTCGAGGTGGTGACGTTTTCTTGGACTTCCCGACCGGGAGGAGGACCCCTTATGGCGAAGTGCGGCAGGAAGCAGCACGACAGGGCCGTGTGCCTGTACATCACATACGAACGCTGCGCTGCGGACGCGATCCGGGAGCTCGGCTACCCCAGCAGGGGTGCGCTGCGGATGTGGTGCAAGGACCGGCTCAAGTAGAAGTTCCTCCGCAAACGCAGCTTCGCGGGCATCCCTTTGGACGGGTTCATCAACATGCCCGACGACTACATGGTCCGGTACCGGGACAAGAGAATCAAGACGGAGTTCGGGCACGGGCGTCATGGACCGGCGCGGGATGCTGGGCCTTATGGCATGATCGGTGGTGATGGGATCAATGACGAGTCCAACAAAACACGCCAGCCCTACTGTGGATGCCAACTTGCAGAAACGCAGAAGGGTCATTCTCCGGACAGCGCCGCGGAGGGATTCCTCGGGCGTATGAAGACGGAATCCGTCTATCCCGAGCATTGGGAGGAATGTGCCTGTGATGAGGTGCTCGTCCTGATAGACGATTACATCCACTGGTACAACCATGCGCGCATCAAACGGTCGTTTGGCTGGATGAGCCTGGTAGAATGCCGTCAAAAAACCAAGGAAGGGCTGCGTGACTGTCTCCAAGAAAACGTCCGCAGCACTTTTTTCCATGCCGAATGTGGCGGCGAGTTCGACGACCCGGGGATCGGCGAACCGCTCGGCGTGTTCGGCGTCGAACGCCCCCTCTCGTGCAAGGGCAATTCCTGTGGCAACGCGGTGGTCGAGTCCACGTGTGTTTCGGCAAGTTGCCGCCCCGCCATCCCTCAGCCCGCACCTCAATCGCCTCCCTCAGCTCCATCATGGGATGTGCCAAGCGCCGACTCTTCCGCTACATTTCCGGACGTTTTATGAGAGAGTCCGCATGACAGTTGAGAACAGCACTAGTGCAAACATGGTAGATTCGCGCAGTTTTCCGCTACATGGCGAAATGAGGGTCAATTTTTGCCCCAGGTGCAGGCTGCTTTCACTTCGAGCAGTTCTACGATGCCGCCATAAAGCTTGCTTGTTATAGACATGCCAAGACATATACATGTGTATTGCATTAGATATATCAAGAAATATACATATACCCGCTGTAGCGTATCATCAACCTAGTTTTATTCGTTTTAGAAAACCCTTAAGTGCGATAGCATGTAGCAGTCGAAACCGATACTTGAGATGAGGTGAAGCGATGGCGGAAGAGCAAATCGATTGGAGGAAGACGGTCGAGGCCATTCTTGAGAACGCCAACCGTCCTTTCGTTCCGATCAGCAAGTCCTTCATCCAGCAGCCTCGCGGAAGCAAGGAGCGCAGCAGCGTGCTGTCCCAGTTCGTGACAAACGGAGATCTCAGGGGCTTGAAGGCCTATTTACTGATCGCGGCATCCGCAAGCAGCCCCGACACGGAGAACGAGTGGTACACATCGCTGCCCCTGCAAACATGGGCTCGTGCCTTTGGATGCTCGGAAACAGCCGGTAGCGTTGCGACCGCAAAGGCTGCCGCCACGAGGATTCTCTTGCGACTTCAACAACGTGGCCTGATCGAAAAATCCCGTTGCGGCAAAGAGCGCAAAATCAAGATCAAGCTACTCGCGCAGGACGGCTCGGGTGAGGAATACCAGCGACCCGCGAGCCGGTACATACGACTGTCCCACGATTTTTGGAAGAGCCGCTTCGATGAGGACATCAGCCTGCCCGCCTTGGCGATGTTCCTCGTCGTCCTTGGCGAACGAACACCATGCGAGCTTCCAACGGAACATATGCCGGAATGGTACGGATGGTCCGCAGACACCGCCGAGCGCGGCTTGCGCGAACTGCAGCGCATTGGCCTGATCCGCAAGGAACAACACCTCAAGGACGCCCCGCTGAGCCCAACGGGAATCACCACGGTGAACGAATATTATGTCTGCCCGCCATTCGACAAACGAACGTTGGATTCGAGACGGCACACGCGCGAAACGAAAGGAGGAGAAGCATGAGTGAACTGATCGCATGGGGCGACGAAAGCGTACAGACCCAAGGCGGCGTCATCCCCACCTACTACATGGGAGCTTGCATCTGCGGACTTGAAGAGCGCGATATCCGCAGACAGCTGCTGTCCGCGGCCAAGCGAAAAGTCTCCAAGTTGCATTGGCGTGACATGACGCTTTCGGAGAAACGCAGATCCATACCAGTCATCGAGGCATTGTCACTGCCCCATATCGCCATAGCCGCTACGCCCTTGGATGGCACGATCACCTCCGAACGCGCCCGACGTAAATGCCTCGAACTTCTGCTGCCCACGCTGGAGAAAGAATACGGGATTTCGCGTCTCGTTCTAGAATCACGCGAAACCAGCCAAGACGACAGAGACCTCATGTTCGTCCGTGGATTGCGGAGCAGGCGTTTCATCAGCCGACTCCGCGTGGACTTCGCCCCGGGCTTTTCCGACGCTCGGCTGTGGATAGCAGACCAAGCGCTTGGAGCCATCGGCGATGCGCAACGCGGCCGCCAAGACTTCTCATCATTCCTCGAAACCCTGGACATGCGCGAACTGGATTTGCACCATCTCGCGTAAGTCACGCTGCAATTTAGCCTGTGGAGACATCACACTAAGGCCGTCAGCCGAATGGTATATACTTACCAGTAAGCCAACCTCTGAGGAGGAAATGGAAGTAGGAGCCGGATTCCCTGTGCATCATGGGGGCCGGCTCCCGCGCTATGCGGCATAACCGCATAGCGACTACGGGTTAAGGGTCAAAAAGTAGGGTTAAGTAAAGAAACGTGGGTCTTATTCGGGTGTGTTGTTGGCGTGTTGGTGGGTTAGTGTGAGCGTCCTGCCCAGCCTGTTCTGATGCCGAACCCGCTCTCGTAGGCGTTGATGCCGTTGGTGGGTAGCTGCGCTGCGGTCATGGTGCCGGGCGCGGGCCCGTCGTTCCCGGCCGGCTTCCTCTTCCTCGCCCTCGAGGACTTGTTCCTGCTCATGGAACAAGTCAACACGAAAAGTCAAGCACCCGGACGAATTAACGACGAAAACGTTAATCACACCCCAACACGCAAGACGGGAGTAAGCCCCACCCTGGATTTAAGACACACTTTTCTTTACTTAACCCCCCTTCCTCGTCGGCTTCCAATGCTCGGACGCGACGAACGACATGGGATGAGGATGTTCGGTGGTAGTGCCCGAAAGTATGCACAAATGTGATTTCGCCCGTCCATGGCACGGTTATCAGTTCGCTTCCACGAGGTTGTCATCGAGGCGGGACATGTCGAGGTAGCGGCGCGTGGACCATTCGCTGGCGGCGGCGTACCGGATGCGGGCGCAGATGAGCATGAGCGCGCTGACGTTCTCCATGCTCCCACCCCAGGAGCGCTTGTGCCACACACCGTCCATGAACACATACGGCCACTCGCCCTCCAATGGGCGTTCGCGCCACGCATCGATCTCGGCGTACACTTTCCCGAGCCTGTCGCTCAATGTCTGGGAGGGTATGCGGTCGCCCCACAGAAGCTGGCTGATGTCGTCCACGCGGCGGGTGGAGACGCCGGTCAGGTACATGTCGATCAGCGACTCCTCGATGCTCTGTTCCCTGCGGCGGTATCGTTCGATGACCGCAGACTCGAAGACCGCGCCCTTCAATTTCGGCACCTTCAATTCGAGCTTGCCGACCTTGGCCGTCAGCCCGCGTTCGTAGTGACCGGCGCGAAACGCCTTCCGACCGGTCTTGCGCTCGTATCTGCCGGCGTTGGCGATCTCGTCGGCCTCGGTTTCGAGCATCGCATTGACGATCTGCTCGACCCCGGTCTTGACCAAGGCATCGAGCCTGGTCTCGAACATGGCGTCGTCGAACTGTATGATTTCCTTGGACATGGCCTCGCGCCTCTTTCCAATCGCGGTTTTCTTGTTCAGCGACTGAAAATCGTACACGGCACGGGCCATGTTCTCTTCCAAGAAGCCCGAATCACAAAATGCGCAAGATTTCGGGCCTTATCGGATGTCGAAGTGGCGCCGTGCGATCTTCTCTCCGAGTTTTGAGAATTCCGCGATGCCGCACAGGGATGCGTCCGCGGCCCACTGGCGCAGCAGGGGCGCGGCCGCATCCGCGCCCCTGCCTGAGGATCATCCCGAGGCGTTCCTTGAGCTTGTACGCGGTCCAGAGGGTCTCGTTGGTGTTCGCGATGTACTCGAGCCGGGCGCGTTGGGCGGCGTTCAGGTCCGACTCGTTCTTCAGCAGCGCCCACCGGGCGCCCTTGATCGGGTCCCTGACGCCTTTGCGGGCCGTGCCGGACCTCCTGGTCTCGCGCCATGCGGAGCGGTCCTGACCTTGTCGAGCGCGTCGGCGGCCCGGGAGACGATGTGGAAGCCGTCGAGGATGCGTTCGGTCTGCGGGCGCCGGCGGAACACGCACCCGTCGATCCATCGCGCCCCGCTGCCGGTGACCACCCCGATGGAGGCGCGCCGGCCGGGCGTGAGCGTCCGGAAGAACAGGTCGAAGACCTTCTCCCCGTGCCCGTCGTGCATCCGGATGACGCGCCCCCAGTCGTGGTCGATGACCACGGTCATGTACGTGTGACCCTTCCTGTGGCTGGTCTCGTCCACGCCAATGGAACGCAACCCGTCGAACAGGCCCGCGCCCCGTTCGGCGCGAAGATCGTCGGCGACGCGCTTGCGGATCGGGCCCACGCTCTTCCGGTCGACGCGCATCAGGCTGCTCACGGCGCTGCGCGGCGCATGCACGCCCGGCCAGGCGACCTGCCGTTCGAAGTCGCGCGTGTACGCGCTTTTCCTTCTCGCCCACGGCACCATCGCGACGGTCACCCCATGCTCCGCGCACGTCACGCGCACGGGCGCGTGCTCCGGCGGCAGCCTCGTGCAGTCGATGTCGAGGTGACGCCAACGGCGTGCGCCCAGACGGTCGTACCGGCGGCCATGCTCCCCGCATCTGGCGCGTCGGGACGATGACGACGTCATCACCGTTGCGATCCGTCTCGATGCGAGGCGTTCCGGCCACGACATCGGCGGGCGGATGCAGCATGCGCTTGAGCGCGCCAGCTGATATGGCGGGCACGGGCGTTCCTCTGCTTTTCCGGTTCTATTTCTTGGCGGAAACAAACCTGACGGGAGAACGTCCCTTCCATACCCGCAAACAAACCAGCCCCGACAACGCCAAGGCTCGACAACCCACCACACAAACCGGCGAAAACTCACAAAACGTCGCCAGCCCCCCGCCGTACACGTTTATTTGACCATAAACATACGCCACGCTTGTCGATAAATAATATGGCGTGCCGCCGTCGACCGGTACGAGTCGGTGACTCGTGCAACGATGCGCCGACCGAATCCGTCAACGGCGCATGCGGGACCTAACTCATATGGCGGCGCGAACCGTTCCGCGGTTCGGATGAGTTGGGCTGGCGACATTTCGGTGGGCTTCGCGGTGGAACTCGAAACAACTTCACAGTTCGTTGGGTTACGGGACACTGGAACGGGTAGAAAACTAGTATTATTGAACCCAAATGGTGCAAGCCGTCTCACCATAAGAGCGGGATAAAACCAGACCATATCACACTGCACAGTAGCGGAAGAAGGTTAAGAATGTACATCTCGCATCTCAAGCTTAGAAATTTCATGTGTCACCACGAGCTTGATCTTGATTTCGGTAGTGGGGTGAATTATCTAGTAGGCGACAATAATTCAGGGAAAACAACTGTTCTGAGAGCGCTGCAGTATTTACATGATGGTGTTACTAAAGGACATGATATTAGTGAATACCGGTATCATGCATTGGGCGCATCCAATGAAGAAGTTGACACAGTTCCAGTCGTTGTTACGGCTGATATCGTTTTCAAACGAAGCGAAGTGCCGCAGCAATGTCTTGCTGATGATGACTCTGAAGATAACTCTAAGGCCAAAGAACATTTACTTAACGACAAAGTCTATGATCCACTTCGTCCATATGTCTTTTTTGATAACAACACAAAACAGTATCTGCTTCGTGTCCGACGAAGCTCCGCTACCGTCACTTTACACAAATCTCCGAAAGGCAAGGCAAGCACGCTTGGGATTAAAGACATCGGAGTCTTCGACAATCGAAACAAGCAAGAAGCTGGGTATACCAATGCTACTGGTATCTCAGCGAAGATACAGCGTCTTCTTGACCTTATTTTTGTTTGGGCTGATGACGCTCCTGATGCAGCTGCAGATTTCGCTCCAACTAAAATCATGGGAAAGCTTATCGCAGAGGAAACGGCAAAGTTTAAGGAATCCTTACTTTGGAGAAATTTCCTTGACGCGCATAAAAAAGCATTCATCACTGGCGGCGATGAATCGGATATGGGTGGCGATGAATCGGATAAGCAAAATGATTCTCAGCCTAGTTTACAGGAAAAGCTGAATTCAATTGCTTCCGAAATCGGCGAGAGGATGAACGAACAGTATGGTGGTAGCAATGCTGTCCAGTTCGCTTTTGAGCAGCCTGATGTCTCAAATTTTGTTAAGATGGGACAAGTACTTATTCGCGAAACATCCAACGACTCATCAAATGATCAAGATATTAATTTTGGAGGTGATATTACTCCAGAAGCCGAGCTTCAGCATAAAGGCACTGGTATGCAACGAGCGTTCGCCTTAGCTGCTATTCAGATATACGCCGAACAACAACGTAAACATTCTGTCGATAAATCAGGCGAAGACAATGATGAGGATTCTGAGAAAGAACTCCCGATTATCTCATCTCTCGTAGCATTGGATGAACCAGATATGGCACTGCATCCATACGCGCAATACACGCTTGCCGGTTCTCTCCACAATAATCAGCATTGTCAATATTTCATTTCAACACATTCTCCATATATGCTCCACGGTTACTCAGACAAACAAGATACCCTTCATGTGCTATATGCAGAGTCTGGGAATCGGAAGAATCTTATATCCCCTGGTAAACTTCAAATCGTTGAAGGTAAAGATCCGTCTATTCCAGCTATCACATATTTTGCTTTCGGAATCCCGACGCCAGAATTCCATAGTGAACTGTATGGGCGAATCACCAATATTATTGAAGAAACTTGTCAAGAGGAAAATATCTCTGTTGCCAGTGTAGGGATAGAGATTGAAAAAGAATTTACTAATATTCCGAAAAAGAAGCGTTTTGACTCTCGCAAGCCTCAGAAAAAAGACTGTGCAACGAGAAAGGAGAACTGGAATCGATATGGTGGCAATGTCGTGGAAGAACCGTTACCGACATATGTGCGGAACTGTACAGATCATCCTGAGTCCATCGGAAAGATGACTGATGAAGCAAAACAGCATGATGAATTTAAGGATCTTGATAACGAGTTTGACCTGAATGAACTGCATCGTTCCATTGAATATATGCTGGAATATCTGGAGAAACATGATCCCGTCATGGTTAAATCGGGCAAACGTTTCATGCACCACAAGCCCTCGTCGGGCCTGTCATGGCGGGTGGCGGCCTTGCGGTAGTGCTTCATGCGGTTGAAGACCCGTTCGACCATGTTCCGCCCCTTGTACGCCTCCCCGTCGCAATCCCATGGGGCCGCACGGTTCCCCTTGGGCGGCGCGGCCGGCGGCCGGGTGGGATCCCCCTCGTGCGCGCGGTCCATGGACGGGTGCGCGCCCATGAACGCGCCGGGCGCGGTCATCGGGCGGCGCCCGTGGGCCGCGTCGTGCCCGGCGCCCAAGCTCGGATGGGTCTCGACGACCGTGCTTCCGCCGTCGGATGCTACGTGAACTTTGGTGTTCCGTGTGTTTTGATGCTCCTATACATTGTCAAGCGTTTGGGTGTGTTGTTTTGGACTGGTGATGGAGTGAATCCATTGGTGTTTGTGTTCAATGTGATGTGAGCCGAGTTACCGCGATGGTGTGGGCCGGGTTACCAGCAAGAAGTTGACCGTTTTATCGCCCCTTGGCGCAAAAGGGCGTCGGCCCGTTTCGTCCCTATTAGATTCCCTGGTTGGTAGTGGTTTTCCCAGGGGAGGAAAGGAATATGCCGGTGTCGACGCCCGTGCAACAACATATCAGGATTCTCGACGCGCAGGGTGTTTCCTGGCGTCGGATAGCCAAGGAGGTCGGAGTGTCAAGGCAGACGGCCGGGAAGTACGCCGAATTGGAGGATTGCTCGCCCAAGCCGCCCGAACACGCGAAGGCGAAGTCGAAGCCGGATCCGTTCAAGCCGGTGATCGACAAGTGGTTGGAGTCGGACCGGTTGATGCCGCGCAAGCAGCGCCATACCGCGATGCGAGTCTGGCACCGGCTGCGGGACGAGCATGGCTACGAGGGCTCGTACCAGCTCGTGCAGCGCTATGTGCGGCAGCGGAAGCGGGATTGGAGGGATCCGGGCGACGGTTTCATGGAACTGCGATGGGAGCCGGGCATCGCGCAGGTCGATTTCGGCGAAGGCCTGGTCTGCATCAAGGGAGCTCGGGTGAAGGTGCATTGCCTGGTGGTGGCGTTCCCGTATTCGAACATGCGCTGGGTGGTCGCGCCGCCCGGGGAGAACGCCGAATGCGTGTGCGAGGGTTTGGAGACCGTGTTCGGGCATATCGGCCCGGCGCCGCGCGTGCTGGTGTTCGACAACGCCACCGGCGCCGCGCACCGGGTCGCGTGGGACAAAATCACCATCGTGGACGTGTTCCGACGGTTCGTCGAGCATTACCGGGCCGAGGCCGGGTTCTGCAATCCCGGGAGCGGCTGGGAGAAGGGCGGCGTGGAGAACGCGGTCGGGTTCCTCAGGCGCAACCTCATGGTCCCCATGCCCAACGCGGAATCGTACCGGAAACTCACCTCCTGGATGCTCTCGCGCTGCGACGAGATCGCCTGGAACACGCATTACCGCAAGGATGTTCCGATCTCGGACCTGTTCGCCGGGGAGAAGACGCGCATGCTGCCGTTGCCCCGGGTCCCGTACGACGCGTGCCGTTGGGTGACGCGCAGGGCCGACCGGGAGGGCAACGTCGAGATCGATTCCAACCGCTACCTCGCCGGCCCCTCGTGGCGCGGATGGACCCTGGAGGCCGGTTTGCGCGCGTTCCAGGTGGAGATCCGCGCCCAGGACGGCCGGTTCGTGGCCAAGCTGCCGCGCGCGTACGGCAGGGCCGCCCAGACGGTGAGGAACCCGGCGAGCCTGCCGCCCGTTTTGGCGCGCAAGTCGCGCGCGTGGGGCGAATCCCCCATCCGCGGCGATTTCCCCGGAAAGCTCCGTCTCGCGATCGACGCCATGGACTCCAAGACCCGCCGGCGCGCGTTCCGCCTCCTGGCCAAGGCCGGCGACGCATACGGCTTCGATGCCGCGGCAAAGGCCGGCGGGCACATCGTGGAGCAGGGCCGCTCGGTCGACGAGGCAAGCCTGACGGCCATGGCCGGACGCGTCGGCGCAGGCGAAACCCCGGACGACGTCCCGGCACCGGACCTGCACGCGTACGACAGGTTCATGCGCCCCGAAACCCGGGCGAAGGCGGCATGAGCATGGGCAAAAGGAACACGACGATGCCGGACGCGACCCGCCGCCGCGCGTCCACGAACAGGAAAACGGACGAGATCATGCGTCTGGCCCGCCGGCTGCCGTTGACCAGGCAGGTGCTCGCCGACCAGCTCGAAACCGCGACCCCGGCCCGGATGGAGTTCGTGGACCGGTGGATGAACGCCGAGATCGAATCCAGGGAGGCGTCCAAACGCACGCGCCTGCCCGGACGGGCCGGCTTCCCCGCCGCCAGGGAACTCGACGACTACGACTGGCAGAACGTGCGCATGCCGGCGGACTGGCAGCGCAGCGGGCTCGAATCCCTCGGATTCCTCGACGGTCCGGAGGACGTGGTCATGTTCGGGCCTCCCGGCACCGGCAAGACCCACCTCGCCATCGCGTTGGGCAGGAAGGCCTGCCGGCAGGGCGTGCCGGTGCGGTTCTACACCGCCGCGGGCCTGGTCATGAGGCTCCTGCGCGCCAACACGGAAGGCAAACTCGACCGGGAACTGCAAGCCATCGCCAAGGCCCGCATGATCGTCATCGACGAGCTCGGCTACGTGCCCATAGACGAGGAAGGCAGCAGACTCCTGTTCCAGGTCGTGACCAACGCGTACGAGACCCAGAGCATCGTCTACACCACGAACATCGAGTCCGGCGGATGGAGACGCGTGTTCGGCGACCCGAACATGGCCGCCGCGATCATCGACCGCACCGTCCACCACGGACGCATGATCAGGTTCGAGGGCGAATCCTACCGCAGGACCCACGCCCTCATGCAATAACAAAACAACCAAAACCAGACGAAACCAGCCGACGGTAACCCGGTAAACAATTGACCGGTAACCCGGACAGCCGCCCACGGTAAAACGGCACACCAGCGCTTGACAAAACACAGTTCTGGAGGCGAAGGTCGCCGAATTGCAGAACCGTTTGGACGAGCTGGCCGGCCTCGACGAGGCGTTGGCAAGCAGACAGGCCCGTCTCAAGGAACTCGACATCGAGCTCGCGATCCGGCGGGGCGCGTTGGAACTGATGGGAAAAGAGCCGGGCGCAGACCCGGAAAACCTGTCGAACCGCGAGAAGGCGATCCTCGTCAAGACCGTTAGCGAATCGTTGGGCGTGACCGCCAAAAGCCTGCTGTCACTGGTGGGAATCGCCCGCAGCGCTTACTATTACCAGCTCGACGCCATGGAAAAGCCCGACGGGAACGCCTCCCTGCTGGAGCTCGTGCGCGAGGCGTTCGAGAACAGCAGGCGTCGTTACGGTTACAAGCGCATCCACCTCGAGCTCAAGGGCATGGACGTCACTGTGTCGGCCAAACGCATCATGAGGCTCATGACCGCGAACGGCCTGGTGCCCCTGTATAAGAGCGCGAAACGGTACGGCTCGTACAAGGGCGAGCTGACGAAAGCGCCGGAGAACCTTGTGAACCGTGATTTCCATGCCGGCAAGCCGAACATGCTGTGGGTCACGGACCTGACCGAGTTCAGCATTCCGGCGGGCAAGGCGTACCTGTCGCCGGTGATCGACTGCTACGACGGGCTGCCGGTCGCGTGGACGACCGGCACGAGCCCGAACGCGGCACTGGCCAACGGCATGCTCCGTGACGCGTGCTCCACGCTCGGGGAAGGCGAACGGCCGATCATCCATTCGGACCGGGGCCGCCACTACCGGTGGCCGGACTGGATCCGCATCTGCAAGGAGAATGATCTGACGCGTTCGACGGGCGCGAAGGGCTGTTCGCCGGACAACGCCGCGGCCGAGGGGTTCTTCGGGCGTCTCAAGCAGGAGTTCTTCTATGAACGGAGCTTCGCGGGCGTCTCCATGGGCGAATTCATCGACCTGCTCGACGAGTACTTGGTCTGGTACCGGGACAAGTGCATCAAGACGGAGTCCGGCATGAGCATCATGGATCGTCGACGCGGGCTCGGTCTTGTGGCATGATCGGTGGTGATGGAATCAATGACGAGTCCAACAAAACGGCACCAGCCCCACGGCCACAAAGCCAGCTTGTGTGTTTTGTTAAATTGAAGTAGTCCAGAATGGCGTGTCAATCCACCTGTGGCTCAAAAACGAGGCGAACCTGACCGAGCTCCAGCTTCAGACCAAGCGTGGCCTGCAACGGCAGCGGCTCAAGACCGCGCGCGCCTGCCAGATGCGCGAGACCCTCCAGGACATCTACGACACTAGCGCCGACCGGGTCGAGGCCGAAACCGGGTTCAAGCGACTGTGCTCGTGGATGATGAGGTCACGCCTGGAGCCCATGAACACCCTCGCCAGCCAGTTCCGCCGCCACTGGCAGGACATCCTGGCTACTTCGACCACCGGTGCACCAACGCGATCCTCGAAGGACTCAACAGCATCATCCAGCACGTCAAGACCCGTGCCCGGGGCTTCCGCAGCATGGAGTACTTCTCCACGATGATCTACCTGACCTGCGGCAAACTCGACCTACGAACCGTCACCACCTGACCGGTTCCCACCCACACCAAACAGCGAAAGGCCTTTTATTATGTTTCATATTATTTTTCCCGTTTCACTAATGGGCACATCGATTCGTGATCTTGCAACGCAGATGCCATTTTTAACGGCATAGCATTCAACGAAATGTGGTCCTTGAAAATCTGCATGCTCCCGCAGTGGCGCATCCAATGTGCCTTCTGTGATTTGTCCACGAATGCAATTTCTTTTAAATGCTTCTTCTCCGCAGTTCCTTACTTTCCAGTAAATTTCATAAGGAGATTTTACGTCACATCTGACGATATGAAAATCAAGCTGTTTTCTCGGAAGGAGGGGAAGATGCTTAAAGAGCATGTCTCGTAGACTTTTAGTGCGCCATCCATCTTGAGTGACTTTGCAATCAATTTCGAGATAGTTGCTAATGTCGATGGTGAAAAGGTCTTCGATAAATTCCTCATTGTTAGTAATAGAATATTTCTTTAAAAGTTTGCGTTCATTCTCTTGGTGAATAGAATCAACCATACATTTGGCTATTGTTTTTCCGAAAAGTTTGATGAGAGCTTCTTCTCGGTCTGATTCGGATGACGCAGCTCTTAATATGTTGAGAGCTTTTTGTGACTTAGGGACAAATGCTCCTTCGTCATCGTTGGTTACTTGTTGGTTGCTACCGATTGCATGCCAATAGGATTGATTTCTATTGACAAGAGAAAGATTCTCAAAAACGTCAATAAACAAATCATAAGAATTAAGTGGAATAGAGTTTTTCTGGTCGAAGTATTTCCCGACTAGCGTGTCAATGAGGAGTCCTTTGAAGTGAAAACCTACATTGTTCTTCCAAATGCGAAGAGCGTTGCAAATATGAAGTGCAGCATTATCGGTTTGTGCAAATAAGGTTGTGCATGCTTCTTGTTCCGGTATAGGATTAGTTGTTTTCCATGAACCACCATTATGACTATCGGGATATTTGAAGGATCCATCAGTTTGTCTGAATGCAGGCACAAGATCAACTGTAAAATTTTTGGATTCAAAGCTGATGACAACTGCTTGTCCGTCGCCCCTAACATCAGTCTTAGGGTATCGCTCCTTGACCGCTTCCTTTACTTTCTGAAGAAGAGCAGATTGCCCGTTCGATTTATACGAGTCAAATGTATGGAATACATCCTCAGGTAAGTCGAAAAGGACATCAAGATCGCTTGTTCCCGGCACGGCAGTGCCTCTTCCTATTGATCCAACTATGATAAGATGCTCATTTTTTGAATCAATATGGTAGAAGGAGTCATTGAGTTTCTTTCCGATGCAGTCTAATACACTTTGATATTCATTAAGAGAATCAAGTTTAATTGATTCAAAGAATGCATCAAAAGTGGCTGTTTCATTCATCTGTGTTCCTCTCCTTTTTATATGAGGAAGTGAGTTCTGACGATGATCTTAGGAATTCTTTCTCGGCTAAGTATTTGGCAAAGAAATTTGTTGAAGGAGCCTTAATGCATGCGGAAGTATAAGCGTCTGAAAGTTGAAATACTTCAGTGAGTGTTTCATCGACGGAAATGTTGTCAGTATTGATTTTGACTTGTAAGTTTTTGATACATTCGCGAATCGATAAAAATTCTCTAGCAGCATGGCGTTGCTCTGTTGCGCGTACGGAGAAACGAAAGCTCTTGGTGAGAAGAGTTGAGAACAGTGAGATTGCAGCTAGAATCGCTGCTGCGATTCTGAGGGATTGGTTATTGGAAAATACTGCCGCCAAAATCCCGGATCCAGAAAAAGCAGTCGTAAGGACAGAAATAAACGTTAAAAGACGATCGGTAATTTCGAATGTATCTGCTACTTTCTCATGTATTTTGTGAGTCCATTCGGTGCCATATAGAATTTGGTCTAAGCGCTTATTTATGATCTGCGTTTTTTCTGTCATATGTTTCTCTTTCTTGGAGCAGAGGTTGAATAACATGCGGATGTGTGATTTTCCTATACCAATTATTTAATCTTGGGACAGGGCCATGTTTCTTCTTTCAGCTCTGTTTATTAGATTTCAGTGTCTCGATTACTTTTGGCATATCGGTCCAAGGGGCGTATTCCTGCTCGTGATGTGGTGTGAGTCTATTTCGTCCCTGACTGTTTTCCACTGTGTTGTGTCGAGCTGCATTGCATATGGCGGCATCGAGATGTTCGCTGTCGATGAGTTCGTCATTGACATATTTGTTACGATTTCCTCCAACGATGCCTGCTCTTGCCGCGGCTGACTCGACATCGGGCGTCAATGTATAGCTTGGTGGACAAGCCTTCATATGATCGAGTACCCAGACTTCGAAGCAGGGATTGGAAATGATGAGTTCGATTCCATTGTCCTTGCAAATTTTCGCGGCCTTGCTGTGGTCGTGGAAGTCGTCAACGTCGACTACCACCCAGATATTTTCATAGCAATCTGTGGAGATATCCCGTTCATCCTCTTTCTTCAACGTGCATGCAAAATCTGCGAGATGTTCAGGACTTTCGTTCTTCTGTTGATACTCGATGACAACGTCATATATGGACTCGAGCTGCTTGAAATACTGTCTTTCGGTAACAGCTCCGCCAGCTACGACAAGATAACGCTTCTTGCGTGCCCTGTGGAAACGTGCAGACTTGCGACCATGCGCGGGAACGCCTCGCTTCTTCGCCATCAGTCATCGTCTCCATTCATGATCTGTGCGAATACGGTATGGAAACTGGGGTTCGGTGTGGCGCCATATACACCATTGAGGTAGTTCTTGCCGATGTTCTCTCCCTTTCGAATACCAAGTTCCGTTACCGGGAAGAGTTCCGAGGCGCCGTCTTTATCTTTCTCTACAAGCCATATCTGATCGGGTTGTAGTAGGCGGTTCGACGAACCCGACTGATTGATCAATGACACGTCATGGGTCGTGAAAATGAGCTGGGAGCCGTGGGGATTCGTTGCCGGATCGGTGTACAGCGCCACCAGCTCTGCTACCAAGGCTGGGTGCAGGCTTGTGTCAATTTCGTCGATAAGTGTGACCGTGGGCCTTGATAGCTGACGAAGGGCAAGCGAGAAGAACGACAGCGCGGCGACGGTGCCTCTGGACTCGTTATCCAAGCCGAAGCCGGCAGAGGACGAATCTCCGCCGGTATGAGTGAATTGCAACTGTGTCGCGTTTTTGATGTTGAATGCTTCCTCTAGCTTTCCCTCATCAGCTCCGATCTGAGTCTTCATCTGCTCTTTGAACTGATGCCAGATATCCGAGGGGATGTTCGCCGGAACGCTTTTCACATCGCTGATGCCAAAATCTGCGTACTTGATCAGAGATGTCAGATGCTTCGAAAAAGGTGTCTTGTTCTTGAATTGGTCAAGCAATATGGGCTGTTCCTGTTCGAAAGCGTTTGCCACGCAATACGCCATATCATTCTGGAAAAATGAGAATACAGGTTGGACACATTCGATGCCGGCTGCGGCGGCCGCCGAAAGCAGGAGAGCGTTGGGGCGGAGTCCCACTGTCTTTCGCACTTGCGTTCTAGGTCCTTTGAAAGTGGCTCCGAATTTCACCTCGTCGTTTCCGGTGCGGGAGAACAACAGTGAGGAGTGAGTGGAGAGACGTCCTCCCATGTCCTTAAAGAAGGTAAGCTCTTCCTCTAATATGTGCTTATTGTTATAGCGGAACCAGTACTGGTATTTCAGATGGTTCTCGGCTGTGAACTCCAGGAAGAACATCGATGGTTCCTCGAATGGGTTCTCTCTCAGTAGGAATGGTTCCCTAAGAATATCGCTGTTCGCATCACCTTGGCTGTAGCTGTTTGTCACCATGCTACGCATGGCGCACATCGCCTTCAGGAAATTGGATTTTCCTGATGCGTTGGCGCCGTATATGGCTGTGATTGGAGACTGCCGTGAGTCGTTGGATTCCGTGAACCTTTCGTCGCGAGTCATAGAGAAAGATTGCTCGTCGCGGAAACTCCTGAAATTCGAAAAGCTAAAATCAATCAGCATTGGGTCGCCTCGTAAATGTGTTTTTCTATTTCGATACTGAGATTATAACTAGAAATGTCCATTTTTGCAATTTTCTGCTAAAAGTGATGATTTTATGAGCATATCCACAAATCTATACATTTTCTGGTTTCACTTGGCATAAGAAGGTGCAACCTGTGCCTTACGTGTGCGATTTTCATTTCAGAATTGTTTGTTTTCCGTGGAAGCGGTGAGATTGGCTTGCGTGTTCAGGCGAAAGGATTGATTGGGTGGATGCCTTGTCCCGCAGCAGGTCAAACCAGTGTCCGCGCCGCTTGCCGATGGTGACGGCGAATAGTGCTTGGCGGATGAAGTCGAGCAGTGTGCAGGTCGCGTAGATCGCCAGCAGGATGCCCAGAATCTGCAGGATCGCCAATGGCTGCTGGTACAGGTCCTGCAGGTTGAACAACCGGACTCAGAGCAGTTTCTCGGAGGCGGCGTAATCGGTAATCAGGTACACTGCGAACGCGGATTACGCTATCCGGTTGATGGCACGGCTGTGGAAGGTGGCGCGGTCGAACAGCAGGAACATGCCGAAGCCCACCATGATGACGGGCAGCTTCCATGACCCAGTGATGTAGATTCCCATGCTGTGCCCAAGCAGAGCAACGTTGCAGATGCGGCGGTGTATAACAGGAAGAATCCGAGTCTGATACCAACCATCAGCCAGATTTGTTTGGTCGTGAAAGGTTTCATATGCCACTTATAGGCGGAATCTCCAATCTAACGGGTGCTGCACTTTCAATTAGACAACGGGCGTATGCGCACTCTTTATCGGCATGATAGAGAGTAGCGAATTGTGATTCTCGCAATCTAAAGGGAATTGATGTTGTTTTTTCCTCGATTCATTATTGTGCAGACAGCCCATATGAACAGTGGAATTGCATAGAATGCGTATGATTCAAACTGAATATATAGGTATGCGAGAAGAATGAACCAGCATATGTTCCGTCGGCTCCATCCATGATGGACCGCTACGTGTGCTAATACCAAGAGCAAGAAGGCCAAAAAGCAGAATAGACCAAATTCGGTAATGAAGCTGGCATAGATGCTCATTGTGAAAGTATCCGCTGGGGGATTTGCTAAACCATCGATTTCGGTATTGGGCGCACCGCCATGGGCGTCATACCATTGGCGGGCACCGGCGTAACCAGTACGCACTGCATTAGAGATATTGCCTGCGCCCCATCCAAACATGAAGTGAGATAGATCATGTTTCCATGACCACATGGGAGCGAGCATATGGAAGATTCTTGCACTCATCGATCCGTCACCAGCAAGTAATCCATTGGTGGCTAAAGAGTTTAGACGCGGATTGATGATAATTGCGCTCAATCCACCTGCTCCAAGAAGTCCTAAAGCACCGACGAACCCAGCTGTTACCTTACGTGAGTGGAAGTTGATTGTCGCTATCAGCCAGATAAATGTAGCTACCACTGTATCCAGTATGATTCGGGTGCCGGAGCCCATCGCAATTGCTCCAGCGGCAAATATCGGTATCAATATGCCAATCTTGCGGTCGCGGGTCAGCCAGAAAACTGGCAGGAGTACGCCGAACAGATGCATGCCGATATAGCTAGGTTCTGCGAACATGAATTGAGGACGAAAGCTCGCATAGTTTCTATACAGAGCACCCCAAAAATATGCTTGTACTGGCTGCCAGTTCAGATGTCGTTCTAAAGCGATATATTGCAGTATCCCAATGAGGAATGCCGCTACATATGCGGTGAATAGCGTAGTTAACAATGTTCGTACAGGTACACGTTTAATGCGGATCGCGATGTCGAGCGAAGCCAAGCACGCCAGCCCTAACAATATGGAGATGAATGACTTTGCGGTTGCGCTGGCGTGTATTCCATATGACTGCCAGCCGTATACGGATGTGAGCACTAGTAGCAGGGGGAAGAGGAAGAACGGCAGGAAGCGGCGTGCGGTATCGCGCAAGTATCGCCAGTTGATGATTGTGTACAGGGTGAACAACCAGGGGGAGATTGGCGTCCAATAGGGGAGTGGAATGCCAATTTTTGTGCCATCAAATGGCAGCATGGCCACTGCGGCAAACATCAACATGTCTGATGGGGTGATGGTGATACGAGTCAGCGTCTCGGTCATTGCCCCACGCTGTAGCGCGGGGCAATGACCGGAGTTCCTGCGTTTTTCTTGAACTGACTTGTTGCCGAGCTGCGTATTGTTCGGTGTGGACATACTTGATTCCCTCCCATATCCTCCGTGAGAACTGTACCAGTTGCATGTGTGGGTGAGGTGATGGGGGGTTCGGTCAACCGTTCATTTTCATGAAGTACTTTTAAACTCCCACCAAGTAATTGGCAGTCGCTTACAAAAACTGAATAATCTATGGGCCAATCAGCCGTTTGGATCCTCTCCGTGGGGCTGGTGCATGTATTGTTCAACCCAAGCCATGCTGGTTTTTGGGGAAATTAAAAGCCTGAATTATCATTAATTCGAAATCCAGGCTTTTACAGTATTCGTATAATCGCGAATTAAGCAGAAATCACTCAGCCTTCTTGCGGCCGCGGCGCTTCATGGTGCCGGCAGTGGCGTTTGCGACATCAAAAATCACGGTCTTGTCTTCCGGGTAAGCAGTGCCGTTGACGGAGGCGAAAGAGACCTCGCCTTCTGGAGCTTCGACAAGCGTGAAGTACTTGGAAATTGCTTCAACAAGCACAGCATCCTTGATACTTACAGACGTAGTCTGCTTGCCCTCACCCTTGCTGAATTTCACGGCATTATCCGCCTTAGCGGTAGTCGGCGTTATGGCAATTTGTCTGGTTTTATCGTTAATAAGGATCTTAACTTGTGCTGGAAAATTCAGCACTTCTGCGGTGGCCTTATTAAAACGTACAACGGAATCGGTAACGGTCATTACCGTTTTGCCAACAGGCTTAACTAGCTGAACTTCTTCGAATCCTTGAAGCAAGGATGCCATAATATACTCCTTCACACTGCATAAGTATTATTGACAATTTTGATTGTAATGAATGATAATTTGAATTACAATTTTATATATCACATTCTCAATTTCAATTCATAATATGGAATAGGGAAATAGTGCTGTCGCAAAATATTGAGTGAGAATACATTGTGATTGCGATTGTGTACAGTTATTCTGCAGTCGTATCAAAGGTTTTGGTCATTGTTCACAAGGATACAAAAGCTCGAGAAGTTCCCCGGTAGGTGCTAAATTATAGACCATCTGTGAGAATTTCCCGAAGAGGTAAGGAAGAACATTGACCATCGCTGATTTGCTGCAGATTGTTCGCAAGCATCTCGCGTCTGCGATTATCTCGTTCGTGGTGGTGTTTGCTGCAGTCGCAGCTGTCACGTTCATCATGCCGCCGAAGTACACGGCTACGGCTGAAGTGTTCGCCACGTATGCCGGTCAGTCCGGCGAGACGCAGACCACCAACGATATGAGCTCGGGTGCCAATTATTTGAACACCCAGATCAAGACGTATCCGGAACTGGTGAAGACCGAAGCCGTGCTCCAGCCCGTCATTAAGGACCTCGGTCTGGATATGACCACGACCGATCTTGCCGATGTGGTGACCGCTACGAACCCCACGAACACGTTCATGGTGGATATCTCGGCGGAAGTCGGCGATCCGCAGCAAGCGGCCGACATCGCCAACAGCGTGGCGAAGAACCTCTCCGATCAGATTTCTTCCGACCTGTACAACAACTCCTCTTCCAACGGCTCTCCCATCAAGCTCACGGTAGTGCAGAGGGCTCAGACTCCTACCGGGCAGAGCTCCCCGAACATTCCGCTGTATCTGGCCATGGGCCTGATTCTCGGCCTCATCGTAGGCATTGGCGTTGCCCTGCTGAAGGACATCCTCAACCCCAAGGTGGACTCCACCGATGATGTGCGTGAGCTGACCCACGCCTCTTCGCTGGGTACTGTGCCTCAGGCTTCGATTCTTGACGACAGCCGCCCGGTCGTGGTTGCTCAGCCGGCCGGTAGCGAGGCCGAGGAATTCCGCCGCATCCGTACGAACCTGTCGTTCCTTACCACCACCGCCACGCAGGGTCATGGCCGACTGCTGGTCATCACCTCCACCGATCCGTCCGAAGGTAAGACCACGGTTTCCTCCAACGTTGCCGTGGCTCTCGCCGAGGAAGGCAAGAGTGTGCTGCTCATCGACGCCGATTTGCGCCACCCGTCCGTGGCCCACAAGCTCGGCATTGAAGGCCACGTGGGCCTGTCTCACGTGCTGTCTCGCCAGGCGTCCCCGGCCGATGTCATTCAGAAGTATTGGAAGCCGAACCTGCACATCATGCCTGCCGGCAAGCGCCCGGCTAACGCCAGCATCTTGCTGAACTCCGATCTCATGAAGGAAATGGTCGAGCAGGCCCTCACCCAGTACGATTACGTGATTATCGATACTGCTCCGCTGTCCGTGGCCAGCGACGCCACCGTGTTCGGACGTATGGCTGGCGGTCTGGTGCTCGTGACTGGTAAGGGCGTAGTGGAGAAGAAGGAGCTGGAGAACACCGCTACGGCTCTGCAGGCCGCTGAAGTGCCGATTCTCGGCTTCATCTTCAACTTCGCTGATCCGAAGAAGATACACTCGAAGAACTATTACTACTACTATTACGAGGACGGCAACAAGCGCAGCTCTCATAAGGGTGCCAAGAGCAAGGGCGAGAAGAAAGCCCGCAAGTAATAGTTTGGCGTTTGCCGATCGTCTTGCAATATGAACCGTGCGGTACTTCTGTGTCGCACGGTTTACTGTTATAAGACCGAGTTGTTGGATTTATGGTGCTGGCCGTATATCGAATAGTAAAGAATTGTGACATTCTTGAATACCAGCTGGCACGCTCGGCATAGGGCTGGATAAACTGACAGTTTGGAATGACTTCAATGACGCAAAGGAATGAGAAGAGCATGGGAACAGACGAACGCCCTGAACCGAACGCGGAATCTGGTTCCTCTACATCGCCGGCTCGCGGTGACATCGTCGATACCTTCTGGGATATACCGCCCATCTCGTTCGACGAGAACGACGGCGGTATTGCGCAGGGTGACAATGGTACGGGGACTGTTGCGGGTGGCGTTCAGTCCGTCTTCCCCAGCTTTGACGAAGTATTGGAATGGCCTACTGCGAGTGCGGCGAATACTGCTGGCGATGCCTCTTCCCCTTCCGATGCTGTGGCTACTGCCCCGATGACTTTTGCGGCACCTGATACTGCGGAAAGTGCTCAGTCGCCTCAGCAGGATGATAATGCGACGCTGCCGCTTTTCGCGCCGATTTCTGATGACAAGCCGCAACGTACCAATGCCGCAGACGATCTGAACATCGACTTCAGTGCCATCGAACAGAATCCCGAGCCGGTGGAGGAGCCGGAAGAAGACCGTGTGGCAGAGACTCCTCGCGGTGGCAAGGGCGGCAAGAAGAGGACCAAGGGCATTATCATTTCGCTGATTGCTGCGCTGGTGGTGATTGCAGCGATCATTGGTGGTGTATGGTACTGGCGTTCCAGCGAGCAGCGTCAGGAAAGCCATCAGCTGCATCAGGATGCGTTGACAGCATGTACTGAGGCCGTGGACCAGAATTCCACCGCTCAGAAGGCGCTGGCCAAGGCGTTGGCCGACGCCAAGAGTGCTCAAAGCATTACAGCTGATCAAGTGGCTGACGGCACGACCATAGATACGCTGAAGAAGGCAATCGCCGCGGTAAAGAATGTGGAAGCGGTGGAGTGCAAGACTTCAGCTTCTACGTCGGACCTCCAGGAATATGCCGAGACGGCCACTAGCCAGACCAAGACCGCCAAGAAGAACGCCACTGCGATTACTGCTGCGGCAAAGGCCGTGACGGACAGCAAGAACGCTAAGGATCAGGCTAACGCTCAGCAGGCGTTGCAGGGCAAGATTGCCGAGGCTCAGACTTTGCTGGACAACAGCCTGTATGCCGTTGACGATAATTCAACGCGCGTGACACTGGAAAGCGACATCGCCAACGCCAATACCGTGCTGTCCCAGCAGGGCACTGACGTAAAGGCCATGCAGGATGCCGTCAACACGTTGACTGCGTCCATGGATGCAGTCAACACGTCCATGGCAAACTACAGTGCAGCTGTTGAAGCTCAGCGAGAAGCAGCGCGGCAGAAAGCTCTGAATGATTATTATGCACGATTAAGGCAGCAGCAGTTGTTGTTGCAGCAGCAACAGCAACCACAGCCAGACGGTACAGACAATCAGGTGACGGAACCGAAAGATGAGCCGAAGCAGTAAGTGATTGTGCTAGCCTAAATTGTCAAAGGAACCGCGAATAACAGTAGTGCGCATTTCCACCAGCGGTGCCGTTCACGGACGGTAGGAGACTTCGCCTTCGAGGGATTCCGCCAAGGTGAAGTCTCCTTGCGGCGCGGAACCTGTTGTGTACGTGTTGATTTGGCTGGCTTAGTAGCTCTTGTGCGCCTGCCAATACGCGTACGCGCCGGAAATCGAGCCATAGCGGCCGTTGCAATAATTCACAAACCACTTGAACTGGGTCCGGTAGTTGGTCTGCCAGTCTGCACCTTCGGAAGCCATCTTGCTGCCCGGCAGCGCCTGCGGCAGGCCATAAGCCCCTGAAGACGGGTTCGTGGCGGTGGGGCTCCAGCCAGATTCGTGGCTGATGATGAAGTTGGCGGCGGTGAAGTCGGCCTCGGAGTAGCCGTTGGAAATCAGGTAGTCATGCGCCCAGGACTGAATCTCGCCGGCCGGCGTGGTGGTGCCGAGGCTGGCGGCGCTGGGCGAAGACACGGTGGCGGTGCCCACCAGAATCACCTTATCGACCGGAGCCTTCTTGACCCAGGAGGTGAACACATTGGAGGAAACGACCTGATCACCGGAGCGGGTTACCAGAGACGTGGTCTCCAGCACGCCCTTCTCGCCTTCGGTCTCGACCTTCTCCTGGCCCTTGGGCAGGCTCGAGGTCTCCTTGCGCACTTCATTGAAGGCGATTTCGGTGTCGGTGGTCTCCACCGTGGTGTTGGCGCGGTTGATGGAAATGACTGTGGACTCGCTGACCTTGGAATCCAGGCTCGGAGTCACGCTGTCTTCCGGATCGAGGACGATATCGCCGGTTTCCAGCACATCCTTGACGGTGGTCATGTTGGCTTTTTCGCCGAGGACCACGCGAGACTTGCCATTGACCTTGACGGTCACGTAGGTGGTGCTCTTGAGCGCGCCGCGGGATGCCGAACGGGAAGCCGCACCATCAGTGGCGGAGAATGAGGTTGGGGTGATGGAAGGTGTAGCGGTGCTCGACTGATAGAAGTCGCGAGATATAACGCCTGCAGTGGCAATGAGACCCACTGCGGCCACAGCCGCCGCGATCTTCGCCCACTGGCCCCGAGACAGGGTTTTGACGAATGAGGTCCGCTCAGCGTGCTTCGACATTGCGCTCCTTGGTTGGGTACACACTGCTCTCCATCATAGGACGTTGAGTGGATGAATAAAAAAACCGCGGTGGGTGTTCAACCCGCCACGGATGGCATATGTAGTAGTTGGCAGTGCGAGGAAGCGCTATATATGGGCTTTTCCGCACTTCCGTTGCCGCAGTGCGATAAGGCTTACTGCTGCTCCTGCGCTGCCTGCTGTGCTTTGGCGGCGGCCAGATCCAGCGCCTTGGCCTGGGCGATGAGGTCGTCCAGATCGGAGGCCTGCAGCGCGCCGGCCTGCTGGAAGATGACCTCGCCCTGCTTGGCAATCATCAGCGTAGGCACAGCTTGGATGCCGGCAGCCTGAGCCAGATCCTGATTGGCGTCGATGTCCACCTTGACGAAAGCGATGTTCGCATTCTCCGGCTCGTTGGACGCGGCTTCGAAAATCGGACCGAATGCTCGGCACGGACCGCACCAAGTGGCCCAGAAGTCAACGAACACGATTTCGTTGTCAGTAATGGTCTTTTCAAACTCAGCTGAAGTGATGGCGGTGGTGGCCATTGAAGTTCCTTCCTCAAACACAGTGCTTGATGCTGTGTACCAGTTTCCCAGCACCACCCAACATTTCGGCACAAGCTTGTGCCCCAAGCTGAATGGGTTGCGGGCGCATGGAGGCGATGAGGCACTTTGTTGAGAATCCACAGACAATTTTTCGGTGAATTGTGCCCATGTTCATCAATGCGCGCGATAATGAGACCATGCCAGTCATGAATGATGAAGTGCCCGATGAGGGCGATTACGATGCCGGGCGTGGCCGCGGCGAATTCGACAACATCACGCCCGAGGACTTCATTCACGGGGGCGGTTCGGGCCATGGCAATCCTCCGGGGTGGCTTGACCCGGCCGATATCAACCGGGCCCGCCACCAAATGCCCATCGCATACGTGGAGATAGTGCCGGTGCGTACCGATGAAATGGGGCGCATTGCCCAGGTCGGCTCGTTGCTGCGCGTTTCCGAAGACGGGTCCATTGAGCGCACGCTGATCACCGGCCGTGTGCTGTATCACGAGACGTTGCGCGAGGCGATTGCCCGTAATGTGGCCAAGGATTTGGGAGATATCGCGCTGCCGCTGCTGCCCACCTCACTGCAGCCGTTCACCGTGGCTGAATTCTTCCCCACGCCGGGGCTGGGCGAATACTATGATCCGCGCCAGCATGCGATCGCATTGTGTTACGTGGTGCCCATTGCCGGCGACTGCAAGCCGCAGGACGAGACCCTGGACGTGGAATGGGTGGACCTGAAGAGCGACATGATGGATACTTTCGTGGCGCAGATGGTCAACGGGCATGGCCACATCGTGCGGCAGGCGCTGGCTTGGGCCGGAATCTGAGTTTTCAACCTCCCGCTGGCGGGAGGTGGCGCGTAGCGCCGGAGGGTGGTCCGGGGAGGATTCCGTCTGAGACCACCCCCCCCCAGTCGGCTTTGCCGACAGCCCCCGCCAGCGGGGGCATGAATGTGAAGGAGTAATTCATGGCAATAGAACTGGCCAATCATATATATAGGGACGGCGAGGGCGTGCCGGTGGTGCTGATGAACGCCTACCCGGTGGATCACCGCATGTGGGACGTCTGTGCAAAGGCGCTCGCCGACTTTGCCGATCTGGAGGATGTGCCGCCGTTCCCGATTTGGGCGCCGGATATGGCGGGCTCGGGTGAATCCCCGGTTCCCAGCGAGGCCGATTCCGGGCCGCGTATGGCCAACGGCGCATATAGCGAGGCTTTGGATCGACTGGCCGATGCCTACGTTGATCTGATTAAGGCCGCTGGCTACGAACAGGCGATTTGGGTGGGCCTGTCCATGGGCGGCTATGTGGCGATGGATATTCAACGCCGCCACCCCGAAGCCGTGGCCGGTCTGGCTTTGTGTGACACCATGGCCGCCTCTGACGGTGTGGGCGGCGAAGGCCGTCTGACTATGGCGAACGCCGCCGAGCAGACCAATTCCGTGGAGCCGGTCATGCATTTCGCACGCCCGGCCGAGGGCGATTCCACCGTGAAGCGTACGCCCGAATTCATCGAGACCATGACCGCTTGGATAGAGGAGCAGAATCCCGCCGGTCTGGCGTGGCGTCAGCGCATGACCTATGGCCGTCCCGATATGAGCGATGTGCCGGCCACCATCAGCGTGCCCACCGTGGTGGTATCCGGCGAGCAGGATCCATCCAGCAATCCGAGTGTGCTGAAGCCGTTGGCCGAGAAGATCGCCGGCGCAGAATTCGTGGACATTCCCGACTGCGGTCACTTCAGCGCCGTCGAACACCCGGACACCGTGGCCCGTGCCCTGCTCTCGCTCGTCAAGCGCGTGCAACAACACTGACTTCCTCCCGCTGGCGGGAGGTGGCGCGTAGCGCCGG
>CWGW01000009.1_pt2 | contig 30048 bp, 24 predicted proteins | sample 662481 | NCBI WGS metagenome assembly CWGW01 (sample SAMEA3735747, study PRJEB9488) | human gut metagenome | biome: ENVO:mammalia-associated habitat; material: ENVO:feces | place: Malawi | collected 2009-02-27 | reverse complement strand
AGCTGGCTCGCGGAGCGAGACTGAGGGGAGCTGGTCGGCTGAGGCCGCCACGCACCGCTTCGACACTGTGCCGGTCGAGCAGGTGAAGCTGGGCGATGTGCTTATGGTGTTGCCAGGCGAAACCGTGCCGGTTGATGGCGAACTGCTTTCCGGCTCGGCCACGCTCGACCTGAGCAACATCAACGGCGAGCCGGTGCCGCGCGAGGTGTTCGCAGGCGCCCGAGTGATGTCCGGTGCGGTGAATGGCTCCACTGCACTGACTATGCGCGCCACCCAGGTGGCCGCCGATTCCCAGTACCAGCGCATCCTCGAACTCGTCGCTTCCGCACAGAAGTCCCGTCCGGCCGTGGTGAAAACCGCTGATCGCCTGGCTGTGCCGTTCACCGTGTTGTCTTTGGCGATCGCCGGCATTGCGTGGGCTGTCTCCGGCGTGCCGACGCGATTCGCCCAGGTGTTGGTACTGGCCACGCCCTGCCCGCTGCTTATCGCTGCGCCTGTGGCGTACATCGCCGGTACTGGTCGACTTGCCGCCGCCGGTGTGCTTATCAAGGCACAGGATGTGCTCGAAAACCTCGGCCGCGTCACTCAGGTATTCTTCGACAAAACCGGCACGCTCACCGTCAAACAGCCGCAAGTGGTGCGCGTTGAGATGCTGCCCGGGGCTAAAACCCGTCTTAATGAGGATCATGTGCTGATGATGGCCGGCGTTGTGGAAAGCTATTCCGTGCACATCCTGTCGAAGGGCATCGCCAAGGCCGGTGCCGACGCGATGGTCCGTCTACGTCAGCGGTTCGCGGACGGCCAGCGTCGCTGTCCCGAGCCTGAGGCGAGTTGGCCCGGCCATGGCCGTGAATATCCGGTTGTCAAGGACATTAATGAGGACTCCGGCAAGGGCGTGTCCGGCAAGGTGAACGGCCATGCCGTCCGCGTCGGGCGACTGTCGTTTGCTGCGGCCGGCGATGGCGGCTTCTTGACTGCCGAGGTAGCGGGTGTAAGCCGGGCGGATGGCCCACGGCAGGAGGCGGCCGACCTCCTCAGCCCGCTTCACGGACAGTCCCCTCTGGGCGGGGATACTGAGGCCGGATCTGGCCGCACGATTGCCGGGAATACTAAGGAAAAGGAAACGCTGCGTACGCGATTCGGTATGCTACAGCCGGACGAAATGGCCTCCTACGTGTCCGTTGACGGGCAACTGATCGCCCGCATCGTGCTGCGAGATGCACCTCGCGCCAACACCAAAACCGCGCTCGCCAATCTGCACGAACTGGGTGTTACCAAGCTCGTCATGCTTACCGGCGATAAGCGCGCCTCGGCCGAAATCATCGCGGACGAAGTCGGCATCGACGAGGTCCACGCCGAGCTGTTCCCCGAAGACAAGGTTGCCGCCGTCAAGGCTGCCACGGAGGCAAGCGCCGCGCCGGCCGGGCGCGCGAATCACGCCGCCAGCCCTGTGTCCGATGCCGTAGATGGCATCCGGTCCGATGGTTCTCAACCGTCGCGTTCTCGATGCAGCCGCGCCGCCGCAATCCGCAAGCCGGTCACGATGATGGTCGGCGATGGCGTGAACGATGCCCCGGTACTTGCCGTCGCCGATATCGGCGTGGCCATGACCGACGGCACTTCCACTGCTGCTTCCGAAAGCGCCCAAGTGGTCATTATGAATGACGATATTGCCGCTGTGCCGCGCGCTATCGCCATTGCACGCCGTACCAAGCGCGTGATGCTGCAGGCCGTGATCGCTGGTCTCGTACTCGCCACCATCGGCATGATTGCCGCCGCCTTCAACCTCATTCCAGTGGTCGTCGGCGCTTTCCTCCAAGAGGCCATCGACGTGGTCAGCATCCTCTGGGCCCTCACTGCCCTCATCGACCGCGACTAGGCGGGGTATCTCCTCGACTGAGTCGCGGTTTTGCCCCGCTGACGGTCTGTAAGCGGGGCGATTCTGTGGGCTAATAGGGGTTTTGCTCCACTCGTGGTCTGCGAGTGGGGTGATTTTACGGTCTAATAGTGGTTTTGCTGCGCTGGTGGGTGTTCAGCGGGGTGCTTTGGCTGGTTAGTCGCGGTTTTGCTCCGCTGATGGGCTGTAAGCGGAGCAATTTCTCGGGTTACTCGCGGTTTTGCTCCGCTGGCGGTCTGTGAGTGGGGCAATTTCTTGATCGACTCGTGGTTTTGCCCCGCTGGCGTGAGGCTGGCAGAGGGTATTAGGCACAGGATTCCCACCACTCGCCCCTGTTGCAACGGAAGGCTTTGCGATAACCTGTAACGCGTGACTGAATCTGAGAACACTGAACTTCGTATTGCTGTAATTGGCGCTGGTCCGGCCGGCGTCTACTCATCCGATATCTTCCTGCGCCAGCTCAAGAAACTCGGCGAGGAACTCGGCCTCGGCACCAAGGCCCGCATCGACCTGTTCGAAAAGCTGCCGGTACCGTTCGGTCTGGTGCGTTACGGCGTGGCCCCCGACCACCCGTCCATCAAGTTCATCGCCTCCGCACTCGAGAAGACGCTTGATAACCCGGACATCCACCTCTACTGCGACGTGGAATTCGGCAAAGACGTGACCCTTGATGATTTGCTTGCCCGCTACGATGCCGTGCTGTTCGCCACCGGCGCAGTCAAGGACAAGCCGCTGAACCTGCCCGGGGCCGACCTCGATGGCGTATACGGTGCGGCCAAGTTCGTCGAATGGTATGACGGCTACCCCACCGGCGCCCGCGAATGGCCGCTTACGGCCGAGAACGTCGCTGTGATCGGTGGCGGCAACGTGGCCATGGATGTGGCTCGCGAGCTCATGCGCAACGCCGACGACCTCAAGGCCAAGACCGATATCCCGGACAATGTCTACGAGGGCATCGACAACAACAAGGCGAAAACCCTCCACCTGTTTATCCGTCGCGGTGTGGCCCAGGCCAAGTTCAGCGTGCAGGAGCTGCGCGAGATGGAGAAGCTGCCCGGCGTGCAGCTCATCATCAATGAGGACGACTTCGATTTGGACGACGAGACCATCGAGGTGGCCGGCAAGGACAAGCTCACCCGCCAGATGGTCGAGGAGCTGTTCGCCATCCGCGAGATGGCCGAGGACATGGAAGATGACGGCGACGTCGACTTCGAAGGCAATCCGGCCGACCGCAAGTACTACGTGCACTTCAACTCCGCACCCACGGAAATCCTCGGCGAGGACGGCAAGGTCAAGGCCATCCGCGTGGAGCGCACCGAAACCGGTGCCGACGGCAAGATGAGCCGCACCGGCGAGTTCACCGACTACCCGGTTGAGGCCGTCTACCACGCCATCGGCTACAAGCCGGCCGAGGCTCCCGGCATTACTTACGACGAGCACGGCGCTCACCTGGCCAACGCCAATGGCGATGGCCGCATCACCACCGAAGCAGACGGCGGCGAAGTGCGCGAGCGTCTATACGCCACTGGCTGGGCCAAGCGCGGCCCGGTGGGCCTGATCGGCTCCACCAAGTCCGACGCACTTGCCATCGTGACCAACATGCTTGAGGATCTGGCCAAGGCCGCCGAAGGTGGTCGCGTGGCCGAGGATCGCGACCCCGAATCCATCGACCGACTGCTGGAAAGCCGCGGCGTCAAGCCGATTGACTTCGCTGGCTGGAAGAAGGTCGACGCCTTCGAGCGCGCCGAAGGCGCCAAGGAGGACCGCGAGCACAAGAAGGTCATCGAGCCCGACCAGATGCGTGAGCTCGCTCTGGCCTGATTGACTATCAGCTCATCGCATCGGCAACTGCACCAGCAGCTACGCAATCGGCGCGATTGATACATCGATAAATAAGGACGCCGGTTATACGCCGGCGTCCTTATTTATATAAAAGCCAGTGTCGTGCCAGTCGAGCAGGCCGATGGGCCAAACGATCCAAGCAGCCAAAGCAGGCCAAACAAGCAAAGCGTCCCGATCAGACCAATCGGTAAAGCGGTAAAACAGGCCAAGCAACTGCACTGTCAAGCATCGTCAATCCCATGTAAACAGGCTATTCCGATCCCCGCCAACCGCACCGTCAGGCACCGCCAACCCCCATCCGATTCACCCCTCGGCGCACATCCAGCCAATATTCAGGCAGTGATTTTAGTGTGAGCCTCATGGATGCCAAAGTACGGGTGCACGGCCATTTCAACGGCCTGAAGACTACGCTGCTGTTCGCCTTGATGTGGGCCATCATCATGCTGATATGGTGGGCCACGGGCGGCAGCCGCCAAACGCTGAGCATCTACGTCGTCATTGGACTCGTCACCACATTCGGATCGTATTGGTTCTCCGACAAACTCGCCATCGCATCCATGGGAGCCAGGGAGGTCAGCGAGCAGGAAGCCCCCGAAATCTACCAGATCGTGCGCGAGCTGAGTGCCAAGGCCGGTAAGCCGATGCCTCGCATCTACATCGCGCCCACCATGAGTCCGAACGCCTTCGCCACCGGCCGCAACGAACGTCACGCTGCCGTATGCTGCACGCAGGGCATCCTGCAGATTCTGAACGCCCGCGAGTTGCGCGGCGTGCTGGGTCATGAACTGATGCACGTGTACAACCGCGACATTCTGACCTCCGCCATCGCCTCTGCCATGGCCACCGTCATCACGTACCTCGGCTATTCCCTGATGTATTTCGGCGGCGGCAACTCGCGTGACGACCGCGATAATTCAGGCGGACTCGGCTTGATTGGCGTGCTCCTCAGCGTGATTCTCGCGCCGATTGCCGCATCCCTGATTCAGATGGCCATCTCCCGTACTCGCGAATACGACGCCGACGAAGACGGCAGTCTGCTGACCGGCGACCCCGAGGCCCTGGCCTCCGCGCTCAACAAGATCTCCTATGGTGCCCAGACCACGCCCATGCGCAAAACGGCCGGCACCCAGTCCGTCTCCGCGATGATGATTGCCAATCCGTTCTCCGCGGTCGGTTTCTCCAAACTGTTCTCCACGCATCCGCCGACTGATCAGCGCATCGCACGCCTGATGCAAATGGCCAATGAAATGAACGGCACTCCGGTGGCCGCATCCACGTATTCCACGCGCGCAATTCACTAGTCCAGCACAGAACTCAAACCGGCACATGGCGCAAGGTGCCGCATAGGTGATACACTTGCTTCTCGTGCGTGGAAGCGCACATGCGGACGTAGTTCATCGGTAGAATGAAAGCTTCCCAAGCTTTAGAGGCGGGTTCGACTCCCGTCGTCCGCTCCATCGATTTTCCTTGGAATTTCAACGGTTTTCCCTCTTTTGAGAGCTTATTTTCCTGCCGTATGACCGCTATATGAGAACAATTCACGTCGTCCGCGTATCGTGATGGGCGATGTGTGAACCCAAGACCGCTGCAACCAATGGCCAACCAACGCCAACCCTCGAACGCACCCCGCACGACATCTTCGTCGGTGCCGGACTGGCGCTCGCCGGAGGCGTCTTCTGGGGCGTCAACGCCACCGTCTCCAAACTCCTGATGAACGACTATCACGCCGATCCGCTGTGGATCGCCTGCGTGCGCGAGCTATTGGCCGGTGTCATCTTTCTGGTTTGCGCAGGAATCTTCACGCCTGACAAGTTCATCAACTCGCTTAAGGATTACCGTTCCTACCCGAGACTTCTGCTGTGCGCGTTCTTCTGCGTGCTCATGGTGCAGGTCTCCTACTTGAAGGCCATTGACTGGACCAATTCCGGCACGGCCACGGTGCTGCAGACGCTCAATCTGCTGGTTGTACTCGTATTCGTATGTATTATGGGCAAACGGCTGCCCGACAAACGCGAAAGCATCGGTGTGGTACTCGCTTTTGTGGGCACGGTGCTCATCGCCACAGGCGGCGATCTCAGCCAGCTCAGTCTGCCGCTGCCCGGTCTGCTGTGGGGCCTGACCGATGCCGTATGCACGTCGTTGCTTGCGATTCTGCCCATCGCATTAATGGCCAAATGGGGCAACTTCATGGCCAACGGCGTCATGTTCATCGTTTCCGGCCTAATGCTGCTGCCGCTCGTGCACCCGTGGACCACCGTCCCCGCGTTGGACTGGTTCGGCATCGGCCTGATGGCGTTCACCGTGGTGTTCGGCACATTCGGTGCCTATTGGCTATTCCTCGGCGGCACCCAGCGCTGCGGTGCAATGCGCGCCACCATGCTCGGCACCAGTGAACCCGTAACCGCCACTATCACCGGTGTCCTATTCGCCGGCGCGGTCTTTACCCCGACCGATTTGGTCGGCTTCGCCATGATTATCATCATGGTGTTCCTCGTGAGATAGTTCACAGCTCGCCTGGCCCCAGAACCTAGTCTGGCGGGCACACCCCGAGCGATAATGAAGCCATGACAATCGCAACACCGGAACGTTATGCCGAAATGCTAGACGCCGCACGACGCGGCGGCTACGCTTACCCTGCCATCAACGTGACCAGCTCGCAGACGCTGAACGCCGCGCTGAAGGGGTTCGCGGATGCCGAATCCGACGGCATCATCCAGGTGTCCGTCGGCGCAGCCGCATACCTTTCCGGCATCGGCGTCAACGACCGTGTCACCGGATCGCTGGCCTTGGCCGCTTTTGCACACGAGGTCGCCGCGAAGTACCCGAACATCACCATCGCCCTGCACACCGATCACTGCGCCAAGCAGTATCTGGACGAATGGGTGCGACCGCTGCTCGCACATGAGGCCGATCAGGTGGCGCATGGTCAGGAGCCCACATTCCAGTCGCATATGTGGGACGGCTCCACCGTGCCGCTCAAGGAAAATCTGGACATCGCCGAGGAGCTGCTCGATAAGTCGCAGGCCGCGCACACGGTGCTGGAGATCGAGATCGGCGCGGTCGGAGGCGAGGAAGACGGCTATTCCGCCAAAATCGACGAACGCCTCTATTCCACGCCGGCCGATGGCCTTGAAGTGGCCCGTCGCCTTGGTTTGGGCGAGCGTGGCCGATACATGGCCGCCTTCACGTTCGGTAATGTGCACGGCTCCTACAAGCCCGGCGTGGTCAAGCTGCGTCCCGCTCTGCTCGGTGATATTCAGTCCCGTGTGGCGCGCGCGGTGGTCGAGGGTGAGCTGCCCAGCGCCGCCGGCATGGTCGACTTTCCCAACGGCAAGCCGTTCGAATTGGTGTTCCACGGCGGTTCGGGCTCCCGTCCGGAAGAGATCGCAGAAGCCGTGAGCCATGGCGTGATCAAGATGAACATCGACACCGACACGCAATACTCGTTCACGCGCCCGATTGCCGACCATGTGTTCGAGAACTATGACAAGGTCCTCAAGATCGACGGTGAAGTGGGCGAAAAGAAGTTCTACGATCCGCGTTCCTGGGGCCGCAAGGCCGAGGAATCCATGTCCGCCCGCGTGGTTGAGGCATGCAAGCAACTCGGCTCGGCCGGCAAAGCACTCAGATAACACCCAAATAAACTGTCATTCGCCGTGGCAGCGCCTTGGTGTCGGCCCGCCTCGCGCAACGCGCGGCAAAGACACCAGAAGCCCGATTGCGTGAGATGGCCGCGCACCGAGTAGAGGGTGTAAGGTAGTCTGTTTCCGGCGGAATCGTGCGAATGCGGAGGTGCATCATGCCCGGAATTGTTCTTATCGGTGCCCAGTGGGGTGACGAAGGTAAAGGCAAGGCGACCGATCTGATCGGCACCAAGGTCGATTATGTCGCACGCTTCAACGGCGGCAACAACGCGGGCCATAGCGTGGTGGTCGGCGACGAGTCGTACGCCCTGCACCTGCTGCCCTCCGGCATCATCAACCCGAACCTGACCCCGGTGATCGGCAACGGCGTGGTCGTGGATCCGGAGGTGCTCTTCGAGGAGATTGACGGCCTGGAATCCCGCGGCATCGATTGCTCCCACCTCAAGGTGAGCGAGGCCGCGCACATCATCGCGCCCTACCACCGCACGCTCGACAAGGTGACCGAACGCTTCCTCGGCAAGCACAAGATCGGCACCACCGGCCGCGGCATCGGCCCGGCCTACGCCGACAAGATCAACCGTATCGGCATCCGCGTGCATGACCTGTTCAACGCCGACCATCTGCACGACAAGGTGGAGGCCAGCCTGCACCAGAAGAACCAGATGCTGGTCAAGCTCTACAACCGTCGTCCGATCGACGTGGACCAGACCACCGAGGAGCTGCTGAAGCTCGGCGAACGCCTGAAGCCGTACGTGGCCAACACCGGCCTGATTCTCAACAAGGCGCTTGACGAAGGCAAGACCGTACTGTTTGAAGGCGCTCAGGCCACCATGCTTGACGTGGACCACGGCACCTACCCGTTCGTCACCTCTTCCAACCCGACCGCCGGCGGCGCCTGCACCGGCACCGGCGTGGGCCCCACCAAGATCACCCGCGTAATCGGCATCTCCAAGGCCTACGTCACCCGCGTGGGCGAAGGCCCATTCCCCACCGAACTGCTGGACGAGTCCGGCGAATGGCTGCGTCAGCAGGGCCACGAATTCGGCGTGACCACCGGCCGCCCGCGTCGCTGTGGTTGGTTCGATGCAGTCGTCAACCGGTACGCCTCCCAGGTCAACGGCCTGACCGACATCGTGCTCACCAAGCTCGACGTGCTCACCGGCCTGAAGGAGATTCCGATCTGCGTGGCTTACGACGTGGACGGCGAACGTCACGACGATATGCCGACCGATCAGGCCGAATTCGCGGCGGCGAAACCAATCTACGAATCCATGCCGGGTTGGGACGAGGATATTTCCCAAATCCACGACTTCAATGATCTGCCGAAGACCTGTCAGGATTACGTCAAGCGTCTTGAGGATCTGTCCGGCTGCCGTATCTCCGTGATCGGCACCGGCCCACAGCGCGACCATGTCATCCAGATCAATTCGCTGGTCGACTGACCGTCTGCAACGAATTTCCCGGCTTGACTGGTAACGACGCGGCACATGATATCCGCCGGCTGATTCCGCGATTCGACCACTTGAAGTGGAAAATGGCGGCGGCCGGCATAGTCATTGGTCTGGTTTCAGGATTGCTGGTTGTCGTATACCGTCTCGGCATCGAATACGGCACGGATGCGTCCCGTTGGATATATGCGCGGATTCGCGAGACCCCGTGGCTGATTGCGCCGTGGGCGGTTGCCGCGGTGGCGGCCGCGCTGGCGATCGCGTGGATGGTCGGCAAGGAGCCGATGGCTGGTGGCAGCGGCATCCCGCAGACCAACGGCGTGGTGATATGCGGCTTGAAGATGCGTTGGCAGACGATTCTGCCAGTCCGTTTCGTCGGTGGACTGTTGGGCGCGTTGTTTGGTCTGTCGCTCGGCCGTGAGGGGCCGTCCATTCAGATTGGTGCGTCGGGCGCGCAGTGTGTATCCCACCGTTTGCGCGGCCGCCGCCGTGAGGACATGCAGGAGCATTATCTGGTCACCGCCGGTGCCGCGGCCGGCTTGTCCGCCGCGTTCAGCGCGCCGCTGTCCGGCATGATGTTCGCTTTGGAAGGGGTGCATCGGAGTTTTTCCCCTGCGATTCTGATGGGCGCCACCGCCGCATCGCTGACCGCCGATTTCGTCTCAAAATACTGTTTCGGTCTGCGTCCGGTTTTGGATTTCGGTGATATCGGTCAGCTGTCGTTGGAAGAGTATGTGTGGCTGATTCCGTTGGGATTGGTGGCCGGTTTGGTTGGTTCGCTGATGAACCGCTCGTTGCTTGGCTTCCAGACGCTGTACGGCAAACTGCCGGCATGGAGCCGCCCGATGATTGCGATTGCGATCGCGTTGCCTGTCGGCATCTGGTTGCCCGATGTGCTCGGCGGCGGCTCGAATCTGATTGATACCGCCGAACATGCGCGCGTCGGCTTGGGAATGCTGTGTCTGCTGTTCGTGGCGAAGATGCTGTTCACATCTACGAGTTTCGGCTCAGGCGCGCCTGGCGGTATTTTCATGCCGATTCTTGCGGTCGGTTCGTTGGCCGGCGGCATCTGCGGTGAAGTGTTGCATCGATTCGGTGATCTGCCATCCGACGCAGTGGCAGTGTTTGCGGTGTGCGTGATGACGGGCACGCTCGCCGCGTCCGTGAAAACGCCGATCACGTCGATTCTGTTGGCTGTGGAGATGTCTGGAACGTTGACGCACATGCTGCCGGTCGCGGCCGTCGCTTTCATCGCGCTGTTGGTGTCCGATTTGCTGCGCACCAAACCGATTTATGGGGAGTTGCTGGAGCGGTACGTGCGCGCGCAAGGCATGCAGATGGCGATCGCAAGCCATGTGGGCAGCGGCATTATGGAACTGCCATTGGAAATGGGAGCGATTGCGGACGGCAAGCGGGTGCGTGACGTGCGTTGGCCGTCTGGGTGCCTGATCATCGGCTTGCGTCGCGGCGAAAGCGAGATCGTGCCGCGCGGCGATACACGGCTGCGTGCCGGCGACTATCTGGTGGTGCTGTTCAGTGGCGAGGAGGAGCGCGAGGTGCGACCTGCGATGCGGCGGCTGTGTGATGCCCGGCTTGACTGAGCCTGGCTGAATTCGGCTGGACTCTGGATGTACGAATCTGCGGAATCGGACATCCAGGGTGCATACGTTGGCGCTCCGTGTAAACTCATATGCGTTAGGAAGGCGGCAACCGCGGCCCAGCTCGTTGTTGCACGGCCTATGGGCGGAACAACGCTGTCCGCGGAAGGCCAGTACAGGGGGAGCGCAATGGAATCGCAAGAACAATCGCCGGGAGACGTGGTGACTGCGGGTGAGGACTCACATCCCATCACGCAGGCAATCGACACTGTTGAGGTGACGCATGCTGGTGCAACCGCGCCCGCCGCTAACACCATGGATCCGCCTACGATTCCCCTGGCGCCGATGAAACGTATGCAGGCGCGGTTCAATCCGCTCGCCGACGGACTGATGTATGTTGTGGTGTTCGTCGGTGGATTTGTTGGAGTCGGCTGTCGGCATGCGTTGGATATGCTCCTGCCGTCGGTTAGCGGGACGCCGTTCGTTGTGGGCACGTTTGTGTCGAATATGGTCGCCTGCTTCCTGTTCGCGATGCTGACCGAATTCATGGCGACCGCTTCGTGGCTGCGTCGCCGGGTGCGGCAGGTTGTCAGCCGTGGCGTTGGGCTCGGCTTGCTCGGCGGGCTTTCGACGATGTCCGGCGTGATGCTGGAAACGATGGAAGGTCTGCACAAGCGGCATATCGCCAGTGCGCTTGGCTATCTTGCGGGAAATTTTGCAGGCGGTTTGCTCACTGCCGCCGCCGGCGTGGTTCTGATGCAGGCACTGCTGTCACGGAGTACGCGAAAGCGGGTTCGGGGTGCGTTTTCAGCTGTTTCCGTGTCCGATTCTGCCGAATCGGACACGCAGGGCGTACGCCATGTGAAAGTGGCCGACGTGGCGCGTTCTGCCGCGCAGGCCGCAATGGAAGCCGCGCAGGCGGCCCAGCAGATTGCACAGACGGGACAGGTTCCGCGAGTCGAAACACCAACCGTGCCGCCGCCAGCCAGCCAGCCTATGCAGACAGGCCGCGTTCCGCAGATTCCTCCGCTGGCCGTTCCTCAGCTGACGCAGCCGGCGCATCCGTTGCTGCGCGAGCCGGATACTCCAGACTTGGGGCAGCTGCCCGAGATTAAGCAGTCGCAGCCAATCCAGCAGCCGGCCAACCCGCTTCCACCCAGCTTCGAGCCCAAACCGATCACTGCGGAGATTTCGCTTGTCGCCGACCCGACTACCGGGGAGGTGCGCTGATGATGTGGATGATCTGTCTGTTCGGCGGTCTGGGAGCCATGGCCCGTTACGTGCTCGACGTGTCAATTCAACAAGGCTGGAACCGCGAGAATCGAAGAACGAACCGCAACTTCCCGCTATCCACGCTCGTCATCAACGGCGTCGCCTCGCTATGCGCGGGCATCGCCATGATGTCCTACTATTCGCAATCGGTGGATATGGACACGGTCATGATGTTCGTTGTCGGATTTCTCGGTGGTTTCTCAACATTCTCCACGGCGCTCAACGAAGTGGTTTCATTGATTCGCCAGCGTCGTTTTACGCTGGCTCTGGGCTATGGAATAGCAACCGTCGCGGTGCCTCTCATTTGCGTGGCCACCGGTTTCGGCATTGTGCTGCTCGCCAATCCGGCGTAATTTTCACGTTACACGGACGGTCGCTGAGTAACGTGAAAGAAATCTGAGTACAACCGCCATCAAGGCCGCCAGTCCGGATGCAACGCTGGTGATTGCATTCGACCAGACCAAGCCGCTGCTGAAGACCCTCGCCTCCGCGGGAGTCGACACTAAGAAGCTGTATTTCGTTGACGGCAACACTTCCGACTATTCGAGTGAGCTTGACGCCGGCCTGTTGGAAGGTTCGAAGGGCACCATTCCTGGCGTCAACCCGTCTGACGATTTCATCAAGCGTCTCGAATCCACCGGTGTGGATCTGAAAAACACCACCACGTATGGTGCTGAAACCTACGATGGCATTATTCTGGCGGCTCTCGCTGCGCAGAAGGGCGGCAGTGCTTCAGGCCAATATTCCATCGATGCGGTATCGAATGCAGCGCAAAAGTGGCCCATGAATGTGATTTCAAGGGGGTATCATGAAAATCACATGATGGAAATAAAGTTAGGGGTGCCCCCGTCAAGCGATATACACACCGGACTGTCGAACAGGTTCGAGAGAATGTAAATGAATGTAATATTTCGTGGTAAGCACGTGAACATACAACGATAGAACAGTGATGACGGGGAAGATGCGATCATGGTCGGCATGCGCGATGTGGCGAAGAAGGCCGGGGTGTCTCTGAGCACCGTCTCGCTGGTGGTGAACGGCAACGGGTACGTGTCTGATGACATGCGCGAACGTGTGCGCAAAGCCATGCAACTGCTCAATTATGTGCCGAACGAGCTTGCCCGCAATCTGTATCATGATCGTACGAATCTGGTCGGCGTCATCGTGCCCGCCATCCGCCACCCGTTCTTTGCAACGTTTACCGCACGCAGCATGCGCTCGCTGCGCAAGGATTACGCACTATGCTGTGCTCTACCGCAGATGAGACGGATGGCGAAATCCAGTATGTCGACATGTTGCGTCGGCACATGATGGACGGCATCGTCATGTGTGCTCACACTTCGCATCCCGGCGATTATTGGACGTCGATTCATCGCCCGATCGTCGCGTTCGACCGTGTGCTTGGAGACGGTATTTCGTCGATCGGATCCGACCACGAGCAGGGTGGGCGATTGATTGCGCAGATGCTGATCCGCAATGGTGCTAAACATGTGGTGATGATTGGCGGTCCGCGAGATCAATTCTTCGATTTGGCTGCGCGCGGAGAAGTCGAGGAAGGACCGTTCGATTTGGGAAAGACCACGTTCCCGACGGTGCGCTATTACCTCACGTTGGAACAGGAATTGACCTCCGCAGGCGTGAAATACGAGTATGTTGAAGCTGGCGAAGTGATGGATTTTGCCGGCTATCATCGTGCGGTCAGCAATGCGCTCGACAAGGTGACGGCCGACGGCGTCGATGCCGTGGTCAGTTCCGATATTGGCGCGTCGTTCTGCGTGCGCGAAGCGTTGAGCCGCGGAATTTCCATTCCTGACGAGCTGCAGATCGTTGCCTACGATGGTACGTATTTGACTGATTTGGCTGGCATGAAGCTGACCGCGGTCGCGCAGGATTTCTCGCGATCGCACAGTCGGCGGCCGACCATATCGTGCAGGCTATTGCCAATGAGGAAGTGGCTGCGGCTAACGCTTCACGCAGGAACATCCCCAAGCCGTTCGAGCCGAACGTGCTTATTCCCATGACGCTGGTGCCAGGCGATACCACGCGTTGATGCTGCGCGTCTTCATGCGTGTGCCCGGTGTGGATCGCATCGATTTCAGCGGCGTCCACAACCGGCGAACGCCCGTCGATAGTCGTGCTCATCATCCGACTTGTGCACATGTGTCCGATTCTGCCGAATCGGACGTCTAAGTTCCGAAAGAAGTGTTCTGTGTGTCTGATTCTGGAGAATCGGTCATGTGTGATGCGTGAGATGTTTGGATGTCCGATTTTGCAGAAACGGACACATTGGGGTCGGACAGGCTGGGTTGTGTAGAACACCGCATCAAACCGGTTCGACACGCGCATTTTGCGGTACTACTGGACATCAACGTCCCTTTCGAGGTAATATCAAACCGGTTCGATACGTATAAGTATGTAAAAGCACGCATACACTGCGTACACATTGCACCTGCATCCATGAACCAAGGGAGGTCCCATGAAAAACAAAGTGCAGCTCATCGCTTACGCCGATCATCTCGGCGATGGCACTCTTAGCTCGATGACTGACATCCTGCGCACCCGCTTCGACGGCGTGTATGACGGCGTGCATATCCTGCCGTTCTTCACTCCGTTCGATGGTGCGGATGCAGGCTTCGACCCGATCGACCACACCAAAGTCGACCCGCGTCTCGGCAGCTGGGACGACGTCGCTGAACTTTCCAAGACCCACGGCATCATGGTCGATGCCATCGTCAACCACATGAGCTGGAAATCCAAGCAGTTCCAAGACGTGCTTGAAAAAGGTGAGGAATCCGAGTATTACCCGATGTTTCTGACCATGAGCTCCGTCTTCCCGAACGGCGCCACCGAAGAGGAACTGGCCGGCATCTACCGCCCGCGCCCGGGCCTGCCGTTCACCCACTACAAGTTCGCCGGCAAGACCCGCCTGGTCTGGGTCAGCTTCACTCCGCAGCAGGTTGATATTGACACCGATTCCGACAAGGGCTGGGAATACCTCATGTCCATCTTCGATCAGATGGCCGCATCCCACGTCAGCTACATCCGTCTCGACGCCGTGGGCTACGGCGCCAAGGAGGCCGGCACCAGCTGCTTCATGACCCCCAAGACCTTTAAGCTCATCTCACGCCTACGCGAGGAAGGCGTCAAGCGAGGCCTCGAAATTCTCATTGAGGTGCATAGCTACTACAAGAAGCAGGTTGAAATCGCCTCCAAGGTGGACCGCGTCTACGACTTCGCCCTGCCTCCGCTGCTCCTGCACTCGCTGTTCACCGGTCACGTGGAACCCGTGGTCCACTGGACCGAAATCCGCCCGAACAACGCCGTCACCGTGCTCGATACGCATGACGGCATCGGCGTGATCGACATCGGCTCCGATCAGCTCGACCGCAGCCTCAAGGGCCTCGTGCCCGACGAGGACGTTGATAATCTGGTCAACACCATCCACGTCAACACCCACGGCGAATCCCAGGCCGCCACCGGTGCCGCCGCCAGCAACCTCGACCTCTATCAGGTCAACAGCACGTACTACTCCGCGCTCGGCTGTAACGACCAGCACTATCTGGCCGCCCGCGCGGTCCAGTTCTTCCTGCCCGGAGTGCCGCAGGTCTACTACGTGGGCGCGCTCGCCGGCCGCAACGACATGGAACTGCTGCGCAAGACCAACAACGGCCGTGACATCAATCGCCATTACTACTCCACCGCCGAAATCGACGAAAACCTCGAGCGCCCGGTGGTGAAGGCCCTGAACGCCCTGGCCAAGTTCCGCAACGAACTGCCTGCATTCAATGGCGAGTTCAGCTACGAAGCCGACGGCGACACATCCATCACCTTCCGCTGGATCGCTGCCGACGGCAAGACCAAGGCCGCCCTCATCTTCGAGCCCGGCCGCGGACTCGGCACGGATAACACCACTCCGGTCGCCAGCCTCGCCTGGACCGATGCCGCCGGTGACCACGAGACTGATGATCTGCTGAGCAACCCGCCGATTGCCGATATCGACTAGCCGTTGGCCCATAAACGCCACTCCGCTGTGCGCGCTCCAAGTAGTGCGTCCGGCGTAAGCTGGGTCCATGGAAAACAAACCGCCCGCAGTGCACTGAAGCTAGTGCGCTCGGGCGGTTTTGCATGTGACGGGGTTGCGGGTCATGCTTAGTCGGAGCTGGCCGGTACCTCCCGCCGGTGATGAGAGCAAAGAAAGAGCAGCAACATGTTGGAACCGTACGTGCGCCCGGGTATTGACGACCGCCCGGATCTCGACAAGGCATTGAGTCCCGAAGACAAGGATGCCGTGGCCCGACTGGCCATCAAAGATCGTCGGCGTCCTCCCGAGGCATCTGCCGATCAGCCCGAGGCCCAGGCCGTGCGTCTGGCGGCCGCCGGTTCGTCGGCTGCTGCCGCTGCCGCGGCCAGCGTGGATGCCCCTGCGCCTGATCTGTCGTCTGCATATCTCGATATGCGCGATCCGATGGTCGCCGCCAATGGTCAGCGACCCACCGCTGTTCAGATTTCCCGTCTTAATTGGGGCTTTTTCGTGGCTTCGATTCTGGTCGGCGCGCCTTGGGCGGCGTTGAACACCATCGCCATGCCCAACGCCGTGGCGCGTTTGTTCGACTACAACACCGCTTCTGCCATATCGGTCACCATCAATCCGTCCACCGGTCGTCCGCTGCCCGTCGCCACTGACTTGGTGGTGCCTCTGGCCGTGCTGGTGGTCGTTGGCGTGGTGGCCTCCATGTTCGCGATGCCCTTGGTCTCCGCGCTGTCCGACCGCACACGTATTCCTCTGGGCCGCCGTACCCCGTGGATGGTGGCGGGTGGCGTGCTGTGCGCGCTGATCACGCTGGTTCTGGGGCAGAACACAGGCCTCGTAGTGCTGTGTTTCTTCTGGGCGCTCATGCAGTTTGCCTATGCGATGATTTCCGTGCCGTTGGCCAGCGCCATCAGCGAACGGGTTCCGGACAAATTCCGTCCGCGCATTGAGCGCTGGCACGGTATCGGCGTGATGCTTGGCCAAGCGCTTGGTGTATGCATGGGTGCGCTCGGCGTGATGTTCGACTCCTTCACGCCGTTTGCCTACACCGCCGTGCTGTTTGCGGTTTCCGGCATCCTGACCGTGATCATGCTGCCCAAGGAGCCTTCCAGCCAGGAGCAGCCACATCAACGATTCGAGTCGAGCCAGGTGTTTGACCAGTTGCGTCCGCCGGCACATGCGCCTGCATTCGCCCGTGTGTTCGCCGCTCGCGTGTGCATGATGACGGGCGTTGGGCTGACCGGGGTCTTTCTGTGGTATCTCGTGCGCTTTTGGGTGTATGGCAAGGCTGTGGTGTTCACTTCCGCGCCATTGACCATTCCCGCGGGCCTCCTCATCGCCGGCATGGCCGCGGCAACGCTCATCGGTGCTGCGCTCGCGTCCTGGGCCGCTGGGCCGATCTCCGAGAAGATCGAGGAACGGAACATCGCCACCACTGCAGTGGTGGCGGCATCCTGCCTGCTGTATGCCATCGGCGTGGCGGTGGCATGGGGGCTCGGAGTCTGGTCCACCGGCACGGCACGCGAAAACGGCATGCTGCTCTTCGCGCTGATCTCCGGATTCGCCTTCGGCGTCTACGATGCGTTAGGCCTTGAACTGGTAATGAATGCCCTACCCGACCCGCGCAACGCCGGTCATGATCTCGGCATCTATGCACTGGCCAATTCGGTCGGACTGGCGCTCGCCGCCATTATCGGAGCCGTGCTGGTCAGCGCATTTGCGAGCAGCTTCGGCTACTACCTGCTGTTCCCCTCCGCCATCGTCATGGTGTTCCTCGCCGGAATCATCACGCTCTCTTCCAAGGCAGAGTAACAGCGCGATAAACCGGTTCGAGTACACTGGTCGTCAGTAATCCAGCTAGTACTCACGGGGGAGCAAACCATGGTCGGTATGCGCGACGTAGCCAAAACGGCAGGAGTGTCGCTCAGCACCGTTTCGCTGGTGGTCAATAACACCGGCTATGTCTCGGACGATATGCGCGCCAAAGTCGAGGCCGCGATGCGCCAGCTCAACTATATTCCCAACGAGCTGGCCCGCAATCTGTACCGTAATCGCACCAACACTATCGGTGTGATTATGCCGACTATCGCCCACCCGTTCTTCGCCACGCTCACTGCGCATCTGCAGCGTGAGTTCGCCGCGCGCGACCTCAAAACTCTATTGTGTTCCATCGCTGATGCAGACAAAGGCGAGGGTGAATATGTCGACATGCTGCAGCGGCACATGATGGACGGCATCGTCATGGCGGCCCACACCGAGCATCCGGGCGGCTACTGGACATCCATTCATCGTCCGATTGTTGCTTTTGATCGCACGTTGGGCGAGGGTGTTCCGGCCGTTCGATCCGATCATGAACAGGGCGGCCGGCTGATTGCCCGTCAGCTCATCGATTCCGGAGCGCGTCATGTGGTGCTCGTCGGTGGTCCGCGCTCCCAGTTCGCGGAAGCCGCCACGTTCCCCACGATTCGCTATCATCTCACCGTTGAACGGATGCTGGATGATGCCGGCATTGCCTGCGATTACGTGGAAGCCGGCATTGTGGCCGATATTTGCGCACACGAGGCCACCGCCCGTGCCATCTTTGAGAGATATTCCGATGTCGATGCCATCGTCGGATCGGACCTGGTGGCATCCGTGGCGTTGCAGGAGGCGCTGCGCCGAGGAATTTCAGTTCCCCGCGATCTGCAGATCATCGCCTACGACGGCACCTTCATGGCCGAGACCGCCGGCATGCGCCTGACCGCGGTGCGGCAGGATTTCCCCGCCGTCGCCGCCGCCCTCGCCTCCCGCATGGACTCCCAAATCGCCGCCGATAACGGAACCACGAGTGCCGCTGCAGCTGAGGGCGGGAATGCAGTTGCGGCCAATGGCGGCCAGTCTACTTCCGAAGACATCATCTCCGTAACCCTCATCCCCGGAGAGACTACCCGGTAGCTGTATCGTGGCTTCCCCCCTCCTCCCGATGAGAGGAGCTGTCTCACCACGACGGAAGCCGTGATGTTCTCCATCGTGGCTCCCTCTCCGAGGGGGGCTGTCGCCGTAGGCGACTGAAGGGAGTTCGGCAGAACTACTTGGTAACCGATTTGCGGTGCAATCTTGTCAGTATTTGGCGGGTTAACTTCGCTGGGGAAGCGGCCAGCGAAGCCAAACTGCCAGTTACTGGTGGTTTTGCTCCGCTGGTGCGTTGTTAGCGGTACTTTTTTACCAGCTCTTGGCGGGATAGCTCCGCTGAGGAGCTGTCAGCGGTGCAAAACTTCCAGTTATTGGTAGTCTGGCCTCATTGAGTATTAGTAAGCGGTGTAGAGCTGCCAGTTACTGGTGGTTTTGCCCCGCTGAGGGGTTGCGGATGGTGCGGAGCCCCCATGTACTGGTGGTTTTGCCCCGCTGAGGAGCTGTCAGTGGCACGAAGTTTCCAGTTACTGGTGGTTTTGCGTCGTTGAGGGGTGCTGAGCGACGCTTTTATGCCAATTGCTGGCGATTTTGCGCCGCACAGGGCATACATGCCGTCCACAATGTGAACCCTTGCTGGATTGGTGAGATGACCGAACCTATGTTTACATTCCAGTTCGGGTCGAACGGCCCGAGAAGATACCGAAAGGAGGCCGCGCGATGACTGGATTCAATGCTTCTGCGTTTGTATCCGCACGAATTATTAGCCCGTCTTCGCTGGCGGACTAATTCGGCACTGATGCTTGAAGCCCCGTCAACGAAGGCAGGGCCAATCAAGCTGACACAATCGGCACGGCCCTGCATGATGCGGGGCTTTTTTGTTGCGCTCACAAGGCTTACGGCAAAATCCCGCAGACGGAAACGGTAGCGACGGTACTCGGCAACAACAGCAACAGAACAGCAAACCTCCCGCAGGCGTCAATCACCTGCCGATGAGAGTGAACAGAGAACACACAGGAGTTACCAATGACTGCAGCAGTCGAAGAGACTGGCCTGGGACAGGCGGCCAGTAAGGCCACTGCCATGGTTCGCGATTCGGTCAAGACCGTGATCGCTGCATCGATGGTTGGAACCGCCATCGAATTCTACGATTTCTACGCCTACGGCACTGCCGCGGCAAACTACTTCCCGCACATCTTCTTTTCCGACAAGGCCAACCCGACCGTCGCCCTGCTGATGAGCTTGCTGACCTTCGCCATCGCCTTCATTGCCCGCCCATTGGGCTCGCTGGTGTTCGGTCACTTCGGTGACCGTATGGGCCGCAAGACTACGCTGGTCGTCAGCCTCATGACCATGGGTGTCGGCACGTTCCTCATCGGCTGCCTGCCCACCTATGATCAGGTCGGCGTCGCAGCAGTCGCCATCCTCTGCCTGCTGCGCTTCATCCAGGGCATCGGCCTGGGCGGCGAATGGTCCGGTGCGGCACTGGTCGCCACCGAGAACGCGCCTGAAGACAAGCGCGCGCTGTACGGCTCCTTCCCGGAGCTTGGCGCACCGATCGGCTTCTTCCTGTCCAACGGCACCTACTTCGTGCTCGAGTCCTTCAATGACCAGAGCGCGATGCTGGCTTGGGGCTGGCGCGTGCCGTTCCTGCTGTCTGCCATCCTCGTGATTGTCGGCCTCGTGGTCCGCGTTCACATGGAGGAGACCCCGATCTTCCGTATGGCCCAGGAGCAGAAGAAGGTCGTCAAGTCCCCGCTGACCGAGGTCTTCCGCAAGTCCTGGCGTCAGGTATTGCAGGCCACCTTCCTCGTGGCCGTGACCTACACGCTGTTCTACACGCTCGCCACTTGGTCCCTTGCTTGGGGCACCAAGGACACCGCGAACGGCGGCGGCAACCTCGGCTTCACCAACCAGGAATACCTGCTCATGCTCATGATCTCCATCTGCGTGTTCGCCCTGTTCATCGTGCTGTCCTGCCTGTACGCGGACAAGCTCGGCCGTCGTCGCGTGCTGACCTTCTCCTCCTGCGCACTCGTGGTGTTCGCCGTGCTGTTCCCGTTCCTGCTGGACGGACAGGTCGTCGGCCAGCACAACTTCTTCGCCAACATGGTGTTCCTGTGCGTCGGCTTCGCCCTGATGGGTATCGCCTTCGGCCCGATCGGCGCCTTCCTGCCTGAGCTGTTCGACGCCAACGTGCGCTACTCCGGCTCCGGCATCGGCTACAACCTGGCCGCCATCGTCGGCGCGGCCTTCGTGCCGACCATCGCCACCTGGCTCGCCCACAACTGGGGCGTCCACTCCGTGGGCCTCTACCTCGCTGTGATGGCCGTGTGCTGCTTGGTCTCCGTGCTCACCTGCAAGGAGACCAAGGACGTTGACTTTACTAAGTAAAGTCAACGGCTGGTTTCCTACCCCTCACTCAGCTATCGCTTCGTTCGGGCGTCGCCTACAGACAGCCTGGTGGTCTGTTCGTAGGCGAAGGCGAGCCGAGAGGCGAGCAGACAGGCCGCGGACGGTAGTCCGTCCATAATTGCGGCCGAGCTGTTGCGGAGTGACTGAGGGGAGTTCATCCCCATAACTGAATATCGCCAAGTTCACAACGTGAAAAATCTCAATTCCACGAAGTGAACCCCTGCGAGGCTTTTCCGGTGCAACAGGACTAAACCTGCATATCGGAAAAGCCCACAAGGAAAGCCACAACAGAATATCGCTCAGCGAAACCCCGCAGAGCACAAGAAAATTTCAACCCCATAAATAAACAAATAAAAGGAGCGCCAAAAATGGCAGCAACTATCTGGTACGAGAAGGACGCCGATCTGTCCGTGTTCGATGGCAAGAAGGTGGCCATCCTGGGCTACGGTTCTCAGGGTCATGCCCACGCGCTGAACCTGCGTGACTCCGGTGTCGACGTGGTTGTCGGCCTGCGTCCGTCCTCCAAGTCCGTCGAGTTCGCCAAGGAGCAGGGCCTTGAGGTCAAGCCGGTTGGCGAGGCTGTCGCTGAGGCTGACGTTGTTATGATCCTTCTGCCTGACCAGTACCAGGCCAAGGTCTACGAGGAAGAAGTGGAGCCGAACCTGAAGCCGGGCGCTGCTCTGGCCTTCGCTCACGGCTTCAACATCCACTACGGCTACATCAAGCCGTCCGAGGATCATCCGGTGTTCATGGTCGCTCCGAAGGGCCCGGGCCACATCGTTCGTCGTGAGTACGCCGCTGGCCGTGGCGTTCCGGTCGTCGTCGCTGTTGAGCAGGACCCGGACGGCAAGACCTGGCCGCTGTGCCTGGCTTACGCCAAGGCTCTGGGCGCGCTGCGTGCAGGCGCCATCAAGACCACCTTCACTGAGGAGACCGAGACTGATCTGTTCGGTGAGCAGGACGTCCTCATGGGCGGCATCAACCACCTGTGCGACCTCGGCTTCGACGTGCTGACCGAGGCTGGCTACCAGCCGGAGATCGCCTACTTCGAGGTCTTCCACGAGCTGAAGATGCTGGTCGACCTGGCTAACGAGGGTGGCCTGAACAAGGCTCGTTGGTCCTGCTCTGACACCGCTCAGTACGGCGACTACACCTCCACCGTCATCACCGACGAGACCAAGAAGCGCATGCAGTACCAGCTCAAGCGCATTCAGGACGGCTCCTTCGCCAAGGAGTTCATGGACGACCAGGCTGCTGGCGCCCCGAAGTTCAAGAAGCTGCAGGAAGAGTTCTCTCACCCGCACCTTGAGACTGTTGGCCCGAAGCTGCGCGCTATGTTCTCCTGGAACAACGCCGAGGCCAAGGACAAGGATGAGGCTGAGTCCTTCAACGGCAAGATCGCTCGTACCCAGGTTCAGTGATTGCCGCCCCTGAAGGGGATTTAAGCTAGCAAACCGCCGTTCCCGCCCATACGGGAGCGGCGGTTTTGTGTTGTTGCGCGCAGCGAATCATTCTCAATAACAACTATGCGCTGATTTCTTGCAGACAAACGAACGCCGAATATGCAAGATCGTTGATATCTCAGCCTTTCCCCATATGTGCGATTGTGCGATTCTGTTCAAAAGGGTGCAGAGTTGTTATCGAGAATCGTTCTCTGCATACGGCTGTCCATACTCCAATAGTGACCTAGCTCACGTTGTGGACTCCAGCGGGGCTGCGACGGCGTTCTCGGTAGGATTGATTTCGGTTTGAAGGACACAATCCTCGCAACACAGGACTTATCTGCACACCGTAGATACCCCGGCGCCCAGCGGCGCCACACCCCACTACTGAAAAGGAGTGCCAATAATGGCAGCACAAATCTGGTATGAGAACGACGGCGATCTTTCCGTCCTCGAAGGCAAGAAAGTCGCAATCATCGGCTACGGCTCCCAGGGCCACGCCCACGCGCTGAACCTGCGCGATTCCGGTGTCGACGTGGTCGTCGGCCTGCGTCCGACCTCCAAGTCGGTTGATTTCGCCAAGGAGCAGGGCCTCGAGGTCAAGTCCGTGGCCGAGGCTTCCGCCGAAGCCGACGTGATTATGATTCTGGCCCCCGACCAGTACCAGCGCACCATCTGGGCCAACGACATCGAGCCCAACATCAAGCCGGGTGCCGCCGTCGCCTTCGCTCACGGCTTCAACATTCACTACGGCTACATCAAGCCCACCGAGGATCACCCGGTGTTCATGGTTGCCCCGAAGGGCCCGGGCCACATCGTTCGTCGTGAGTACGCTGCTGGCCGTGGCGTCCCGGTCGTCGTGGCCGTCGAGCAGGACCCGCGCGGTGACGGCTGGGCCCTGACCCTCGCCTACGCCAAGGCCCTCGGTGCTCTGCGCGCCGGCGCCATCAAGACCACCTTCAAGGAAGAGACCGAGACCGATCTCTTCGGTGAGCAGAACGTGCTCATGGGTGGCGTGAACAAACTCGTCGAGATGGGCTTCGAGGTCCTTACCGACGCCGGCTACCAGCCGGAGATTGCCTACTTCGAGGTCTGCCACGAGCTCAAGATGCTCGTTGACCTGATGAACGAAGGTGGTCTGAACAAGGCTCGTTGGTCCTGCTCGGACACCGCCCAGTACGGCGACTACACCAACACCGTCATCAACGAGGATTGCCGCAAGCGCATGGAATACCACCTGCAGCGCATCCAGGACGGCTCCTTCGCCAAGGAGTTCATCGATGACCAGGATGCCGGCGCCCCGCACTTCAAGGAACTGCAGGAGAAGTACTCCAACGAGCGTATCGAGACCGTCGGCCCGAAGCTGCGCGCCATGTTCTCCTGGAACAAGGACGGCGTCAAGGACGCCGACGAGGCCAACTCCTTCACCGGCAAGATCGCCCGCGCCCAGGTGCAGTGATTCTTCCTTGGCTCCCCTCGGGTGAGGTGCGAACGGACAGCGAGCCGGCAATCGCAGCCTTCGTGCTGTCCGTGTTTGCAGGACGCTGGCGCGTAAGCGCCTGAGGGGGGCCAGTGCATACCAAAAGGCCGCCGCTCCGATTCATTCGGAACGGCGGCCTTTCGCATGGTCCCACCATATAGTCAAACCTCCACCACGTAGTAAAATCCCCACGACGTAGCAAACTACCCACCACGTGGTGACGCAAAACGGCTTTATTCCGCGGAATACAAAATTACGCTGACATCATGGTAGAAGATTCATCGCGTGGTGGGATAGACAGTTGATATACGCCGGCTATCAAATCAATGATGTCTTGCTGTGTTCCCCGTATGCCGAGCTGCTTCATCGGAAGCGTTTCATGAGATATTTCCCCAAGAAAATCAGCGAGATCATGGTAGGCCTCGTCGTTGAGAGACACGCGATCCTCTGGAGCAAGTAGTTGAGCCAAACGGAATACATCATATTTATGCTTCTTGAGATCTTTTCCGTCTACGTGCTCGCCATGTTGTTCTCGGGCGTTGAGATCCAACCATGCTTTCGCCTTGAAAGGAATGAGATATTTCTCGTTAAGCACGCTGATGCCTTGTATTGATTCGCGGCCTTGCTGCAGTAGCCGATAGTAGCTGTCGTTCAGCATGATGGCTGACAGGCTGGAAATGTCGTTTGCAATATGCAATGGCGTCAGGAACGAGTTCGGCACAATAGGGAAGTCAGGGTGACGTGAAAATAGCTCGATCATAGTGGGATACCCGTACGTGCTGGGGTGCATGAAACGGTACAGGTGAGGCTGTGCGGAGTTCTTCGTGATAGAGGTGTATCCGCCATCGCGAATGAAAGACCACAATCGTTGTGCAAACTCGCGAAGATGTCCCTCGGCAATCAGCACCATGTCAATATCTTTGGTGGCTCGGAAGTCCAGGTCGTTGTCGGTCATGATGATGTCACAAGCGGTGCCGCCGATGATTACGTAAGAATCTTCGTAGCCGGCAAAGGCCGTTCTGATGAGCTGCAGGCCTTGTGTCATATTGTCGCTCCTGAGAAAGTATTGCGGATGGATTCTTGTATGGCGTCTTCCAAACGTTCGTCGGCAATCTCGCCAAGAGTCAGGGCCGTGGAAATGGGGTCGGCAAGGTAGTCTTCCTGCGTATATTGAGCAAGTAGGCGGGGATCGTACCTCCACAGCTCCAGAATATATGCATTATCTGGCACCTTTTCCAAAGCGGGGTCGATAATGCATAGTTCCTTGTTGTGCTGCTTGAGCCAATGACGTTCAACGGCATAGATTCGCAGTTTTGGGGTGGCCAGTTGCGTCCTGCGCGAAAGAGCAAATTCGCCGGCCGGAATCAGCTCGTCGGCAATCATCTGGCGATTGCGATTCGTGACGGTATATTTGCTGAATATTGGTGACTTCAGGAGATGCCAAGATGATTTCAGTAAATCAAGTCGGCTGGTCTGCCTTGAAGTCAGTAGTTCGACGCTATTGCTGCGGCCTTGCTTGGTGCGGTGCACGAATGCCAGCTGTTCTAACAGCGTCACGGCAACGCTGACCTGAGCTTCGGTAAACTGAAGCGCTCGGGCAATATCTGATTGGACTTTGCTCTCGTTGGAGTAGAGCAAATACAGCCAGACCAGCTGTGTTGCGGGGGAGAAGAGTCGCACCTCAATATCCTGTGCGTTCTCCAGCGGCCGTGAGGAGATGCGCTGGGTGAACACCATGCCCAGTGAAGGGATATACAGTTGGGTACCGGGCACGATGAAAGGAACGTGATTCTGAATCAGGGCTTTTCGCTGGTATGCAGAAAGCCGGGGAAACTGAAAGACAATGGGCAGATCCGTCCGCTGCTCAAGCCTGCTGGCGTCGGCGGTGACGCGTGTGATGCTGAATGGGTGAGCCTCTCCGCTCGCGATTAGCATACTCGTGTTGTCGATGGTGAGTTTGCTGAATGTCCGTCCGTTGGTCAGAAATAGCGGCAGTGAGGCAGTGCCATCCCAAGAAGTGATTTGGCAGGGCAGACCAAGTGTCTCGCGAATGTAATGCTCGGCATCCATGTCGACCTCAATCCTTAACGAAAATCTGTAAGATTCACATCTCTTGTTAAGTATATAGAATATTATTAAGTATTTCGGGGTTGGCATGTCGCGAATGGAAAGAAAGGGCAGTCATCCCCGAAATGGAGACAGCTTAGCCGGGAAAAAGGACGACGCCAGCATCCGGAGAAGATGGATGACTGGCGTCGGGTAAGCTCGCAAAAGCACTACTGAATAACCCACGCAGAAGTGTCGGTGGGGAGCTGGCCGTCGGGGGTCAGCGGGCCGGACGTCAGCACGACGGAGCCTCCAGGCAGCTCCACCGGCTCGGTGCCGAAGTTGGTGATCGAGGTGAACGTGCGGCCACCAACCGCCGCGCGGGTGTAGGCCACCACGTCCGGCCCCATATCCACCTGCTCAGCGGTGGTGTCACGCGTGGCGGTCAGCGACTCCTGACGAATCGCCAACGCCGCATGATACAGCGCGAGCATTGAATCCGGGTCGGCCTGCTCCACATCCACCGCGTAATCCTTGAACCACAACGGCTGCGGCAGGTGCGGATCGGCGGAAGACGTCACGCCATCGGCGCGAACCGCGGGGGAGAAGCCGAAGGAAGCACCCGTGCCGAACTGGCCTGCGGCGCACAACGGCACGTGGTTCTCGCCGGTGCCGTCATCGGCCGGGATCGGGCGGCTGAAATCAGCCAAGGTCGGTTCGTTTGCAACGGTCCACGGAATCGGCACGCGGCAGCCGTCTCGGCCCTTGTCCATCGTGGCCTGAGCGGTGTGGAAAGCGGTCGGGTCTTCCAGTCGATCCCACGGAATATCGGCCACTTCAAACAGGCCCAGCTCCTCGCCCTGATAGATATAGGCGGCGCCGGGCAGGCCGAGCTCCATCAAAGCGGCGGCGCGGGCGCGGCGGGTGCCAAGCTCGCGATCCTCGGGATACGTGGTGCCGTTGCGCAGCAGCCAGTCGTGCGGCAGCTGGTGGTAGGGCGCGCCCTTGACCTGCGGCAGGCCGTAGCGGGAGGGGCTGCGCGGCACATCGTGATTGTTCATCACCCACGTGGTGGTGGAGCCGCCGGTTTCGGCGGCGGCCTTGAGACCCGCGTCGATGGCTTCGCGGAACTCGTCGGCATACCAGCTGGCTTGGGCGAAATCGAAGTTGAACGACTGACCCAACTCGTCCATCGAGGCATACAGGTGCTGGTGCTCGGGCACCACCCACGCCTCGGCCACGGCAAAGCGCGGCGGGTCGTACTCGTTGAACACCTTGCGCCATTCGCGGTAGATGTCGTGCACTTCGCGGCGGTCGAACAGCGGATGGCTGAAGTCGTGGTTCAGCACGCCGACCACGCTGTATTCGCGGCCGAGCTCCTCCAGCGGCTTGGATTCAAGGTCTTTGGCCAGACCGTGCGCCACGTCGATGCGGAAGCCGTCGGTGCCGTGGTCGGACCAGAAGCGCAGGGTTTTCTTGAATTCCTCGTGGATGTCCGGGTTCTTCCAGTTGACGTCCGGTTGCGCCTTGTCGAACAGGTGCAGATACCACTGGCCGTCGGCCACGCGAGCCCAGGCCGGGCCGCCGAAGAAGGACTGCCAGTCGTTGGGCGGCAGTTCGCCGTGCTCGCCGCGGCCGTCGCGGAAGATGTAGCGGTCGCGCGCCGGGGAGCCGGGCTCGGCGGCGAGGGCTTCCTTGAAGAACACGTGCTTGTCGGCGGTGTGATTGGGCACGATGTCCACGATTACCTTGATGCCGGCCTCATGCGCGGCTTTGGCCATGGCGTCGAAGTCGTCCATGGTGCCCAGTCGCGGGTCGACGTTGCGGTAGTCGATCACGTCGTAGCCGCCGTCCGCCAAATCGGAGGGGTAGAACGGGGAGAGCCAGATGGCGTCCACGCCGAGGTTCTTCAGGTAGTCCATTTTCTCGGTAACGCCGGCGATGTCGCCGATGCCGTCGCCGTTAACGTCCTTGAAGCTGCGCGGGTAAATCTGGTAAACGACGGCCTGCTTCCACCAGTCGTCATTGAGGTTGTTGGCGGTCATGCCGATTCCTTTCTGTGCGGGTGCGATTGCGTGGCTCACGTGGTGTGTTGCGCCCGATTGCTGTGGGTTAGTGGTTATTGGGTTCAGCAGGACTCGAACTGCAACGGTGAACCCATGCTTGCTTATCACGTTGATGACAACGGTATCATGCAAATGATTTATGCGAAAGTACAAGCATCGGCGTTTCGTGGTGGTAACGTGGTCACGCTCACCTTAGTCCACACAGAAAAGACATTGAGGGCAGAGGTGGGACGCGGTGCACCGTGCCCAATCACCCCTGCGCAGGCACGGGCGCGGCAGGAGGCGCAGTGGTCTCACGCAGCACGAGCGGCGCGTCGGGCTGAATGAACGCCGGTTCAATCGGCCCGCCCGCAATGGCCTCCAACGCCATGCGCCCAGCGTTGGCGCCCATGGCAAACGGATCCTGATGCATGGTGGTTAGCCCCACGGCCTGAGACATTTCAACGTCGTCAAATCCCACAATCGAAATATCCTGCGGCACGCGTTTGCCGTACTGGCGCAGGCGATACAGCACTGGCAGCGCCAGCTCATCGTCCTCAAAACAGAATGCAGTGGTGCCGGCCGGGGCGGTCAGTACCGCGTTCAGAGCCGCGCTGGTCTCCGTTGCGCCGCGGGGCACCTGAAGGTTGGTCACGGTGAGCTCCGGGTGCGCGGCCTGCGCGTCCAGCACGCCCTGCAGTCGCGATTCGGCGCTATAGCGCATATTGGTTTCGGCGGGAGTGCCGCCAACGAATGCGATGCCCCGATGCCCCAGCGCGATGAGGTGTTCGACGGCCGCGCGGGTGGCGGTACGATCATCAATGCTTACGCCGGAGTCGAACCCGTCCGTGGAGGGGATGTTAATGCCGATGATCGGCACATGCATATGCTTGAGGCGCTCCACCTCGGCCGGCTCGATGTTGAACGAGCTGACGATTACCGCATCTGCATTGCGGCGCACGGGCAGGTCCGCAAAGAAATCGTGACGCTCTTCGGCGTTGCGCATGGGGTAGGCCACGGTGTCATAGCCAGCAGGGCGCAGCACCGAGTCGAGCCCTGCAAAGATGTTCGCATTGAACCAGGTGGTGATGGTCTCGCTGGCGAGCAACGCGATACGGAACGATTGCCCGGATTTCAGCGCGGCCGCCGAGCGGGAAATGGAGTAGTCGAGCTTCTCGGCGGCGGCCATTACCTTGTCGCGGGTTTCGGGGAGCACCAGGTCCGGCTTGGCGAACGTGCGGGACACTGTGGATACGGAAACGCCGGCCTCCTTGGCCACCGCTTGAATGCTTGCTTTGGTCATATCGAATACCCCCGTTATTGTTGCGCCGTTGTGATGATGACGCGATGTTGCGGCATCGTGTTTGCGCCGTCGATGCACATGATTCATATCGTCATTGCTGTGACAACGGTATCATGCATTGATCTGTCGTTGAATAACGCCGGTGAAGATCCTCTCGTGATGAAGACGATTTACAGTGCGGTAAGAGTCTATAAGTGGAAACGTTTGCATATTGCTCCGGTCAAATGTGCCGCGATTGTCTGTCTGATGCGATTTAGCTCCGAAAAGTGATCTTTGACATTCATTATTGCATGGGTTTGCAATAATGAATACCTTCTTAGCAAAGAGTAAACGCTTCGACACTCCGTGCTGATTTGGCTTGATGCCAAGGGGCAATGCTGCAGTATTGTGCGAAAAAATGAGATATGGCCGGCAGGCTTTACTGATGTCGACTTGCAAGAATGACAACCTTTACAGTATGATGGCACCCAAACGAGAGAAGCGATGCGTGTCAGAATCAGTAAGTGGTTAGTGGCTATTTTTATCGATTCTGCGCAGGCCAAAAGCTAACGTATGCAAAGCTGATCCACCAATGAAACAGGCATGCTCCGCCGAAGCTGCACGCCTATTCCACGACCTACAACTGCACAACAAATGAGTCGCGGCGATACGTCATACCGATGCACCCACCGACGGCTCTCCGGAGACGAGGAAAGCA
>CWGW01000001.1_pt2 | contig 49247 bp, 36 predicted proteins | sample 662481 | NCBI WGS metagenome assembly CWGW01 (sample SAMEA3735747, study PRJEB9488) | human gut metagenome | biome: ENVO:mammalia-associated habitat; material: ENVO:feces | place: Malawi | collected 2009-02-27 | reverse complement strand
ACCATCGCCGTTCGTGTCCTGGAAGGAACGCGGGTAAATCTGGTACACCACCGCGTTCGACCACCACGGGTTGGGCGTGGCTCCGTTGGTGCGAATGGCGTCGGGAATTATTGCGCGGTTGAAAGTAGTCATCGTTGGCTCCTTATTCATGTCTATATTGCCCGTTGCTCACAGTCTAAAAAAATGGTGAATTACATTCCCATTAGTGATCTGCATTGGTGTGCCGGAAAATAAATAGCGCCAGTTGGCAATGCACGGCCCGGTGCACGATTCGTGCGTTCCGGATTGCATAGCAGCGATTCGATAAACGGCCGATCCGGTTGATGTCCGGGCGAAAATAGCATGCCACACTGGGTCTCCGGTGACCGCTAGACGATTGTGCGTCATGCTTCCGTACCGTACAACGCAGAAACGGGCGATTCCACACCTATGCGCACAAACACGTGCCACACAGCATGAGAACAGGCGTTTCTGCACCCATGTGGCACACGCACGTACCGCACAACACGAAAAATGGCCGAATCGTGTTCATGCGGCAAATCCAGTCTTCCCAAAAACGTTGGAAATCCGCCATTTCTTGATTCCACTCCTCGGAAGGGGCAAATGGCGGTCTGCCGCATAACACCAAAAGCTCCAGTTTCCGGCTTGCGCGGCAGAAAAAACCGAGCGCTACATTACCTCGTGAGTATGCGGCCTATCGGCCGCCCGATTAAGGAAACAGTCCCACTGGGGCTGTTTCCTTAATCGGCTCATCTCGCTCGACGCTGTGAAGTAATGTAACGTCGAGCACTGCATTACTTCACAGCGTCCTGCAATTACGGACTGGCCTGCGGCCAGACTCAATATTGCCTCGCGGGCTGCCGCCCGCTCGGAGCGGTCAACGGAAAGCCCACTGGGCTTTCCTTTACTTGACCGCTCCTCTCATCACTCCACCGACAACCCACTTTTGGGCGAAAATGTAGACGATGAGGATCGGGGCCATGGCCATCAGGTAGCTGGAGAATGCCATCGGGTAGTTGGTGGCAAACTGTGAGCTGAAGACGTACTGGGCGAGCGGGATGGTCTGGTTCGACTGGTCGGTCAGAATGATCAACGGCAGGAGGAAGTCGTTCCAGGCCCACAGCGCGGTCAGAATGGCGATGGTGGCGTTAATCGGGCTCATCAGCGGGAAGATGATGGTCCAGAAAATGCGCCACGTGGATGCGCCATCGATGCGGGCCGCCTCTTCCAGCGAGACCGGAATCGAACGGATGAAGCCCGTGGCGATGAACAGGTTCGTGCCCAAGCCGAGCACCGTGTACAGGATGATCAGGCCGACCTGGTTGTCCAGATGCAGGGAGCCCATCTGCTTCGCAATCGGCAGCATGACGACCGGGAACGGCACGAACATGGCGGCGATGAAGAAGTAGTACAGGAAGCGGAAGAAGCGCTTATCCATGTTGCGGGCCACGGCGTAGGCCACGAAGGTGTTGGTCAGCAGGGTGAGCACCACGGCGGCCACCGTGATAATCGCGGAGTTGAGCGCGGCCTTCGGGTAGTTGACCTTGGCGGAGGCGTCGGCGAAGTTATGCCACTGCCACGAGGTGGGCAGAGCGAAGGTACCGGCTTCGGCCGGGGTCTTCAGCGCGGTGACGATGGTGAAGTAGAGCGGGATCAGAATGGTCAGGCTCAGCACTGCCACAGCGGCGGTCAGCCACCAGTTGATGCGGTGATCCCTGCGGAACTTGGCGGGCTTACCGGCTTTGGACGGAGCAACTGTTGCAGTAGTCATTTCTTATCCTCCCCTAAATCAGATTTGTTCCTGGCTGCGGGAAATGCGCAGCTGCACGAAGGCGATAATCGCCAGCACGATGAAGAAGAGCACGGCGTTCGCGGTCTGGTAGGCGTACTCGCCACCGGTCAGGCCACCCTTCCAAATGAGGTAGGTGACGGTTTCGGTGGCGGAGTTCGGGCCGCCATCGGTCAAGGCGACGACCTGATCGAAGGTACCGAGCGCGTTCTTCATGGACAGCACGAGGTTGATGGTGAAGAACGGTCCGATCAGCGGGAAGGTGATCTTCCAGAACTTCTGCCAGGGATTGACGCCGTCGATGGCGGCGGCCTCGTAGATTTCGTCGTCGATGGTCTGCAGACCAGCGAGGTAGATGAGCACCGAGTAGGCGATGCCCTGCCAGACGGCGAGGAAAACGATCGGGATCCAGCTGAGCTGCTCATTGGTCAGCAGCGAGGTGGACAGCCACTTGATGCCGAGTGCCTTGCCAAGTTCGGGCAACGGGTTCATGAAGATGTACTTGAACACGTAGCCGATGACCAGCACGGAGAGGGTGTAGGGAATGAAGAAGATGGCACGGAAGCCGTTTTTGAAGGCGATCTTCGAGTTCAGCATCACCGATAGGAACAAGGCGATCACATTGATCAGCACTGTGATGAGAATGGCGATGAAGAATGTGAACAGGTAGGCGTGGCCCACACGGTTGTCTTGAAAGAGAGCGATGTAGTTCTTCAGGCCGATGAACTTGTAGTCGCCGTATCCCTGCGAATTGGTGAAGGAATACTTTACGCCGTCAAGAAATGGCAGGTAGAGGAAGAAAGCGAAGATGATGGCCGCCGGAACCGCCATCCAATAATAGGCGGGGTCCACTTTGCGGGTGGAGAAGGCGGAAACCTTCTTCTTGGCGGGTTTCTTGGCAGCGGACTTAGCGGCCGGAGCAGCGGTCTTAGTTGCAGTTGCGTGTGACATGATGTTCTCCTCTCCTACCGATCACTCGAAGGTCCTGGCTTGGACCTTGTCCCATTCGGTCTGCATCTGGTTCAGGAAGCGGTCGGTATTGCCGGAGGTCACCATGGTCTGCAGGTAGCCGCCGATATTGATGGACGAAGGAATGTAGTGATCGCAGAAGTCGGCCACTCGGTTTTCCTCGAAGAACGGGCGCACGGTTTCCAGCGCCTCATTGCCGAAGTAGGTGTCCTTGAGCGGGGTGATGGCGGACTGCGCATCGGCGTAGGCGTCGAGCTGATCCTTCTGCATGAGGAATTCGACGAGTTTCATCGATTCTTCGGGGTACTTGGTGTTTGCGCCGATGGTCAGCATCACATCGTCGCCTGCGGTGAGGATCTGTTCGCTGGCGTCATCGGTGGCCGGCATCTGGGCGAAACCAAGTTCAATGTCCGGGTTGATGAGCAGGATCTGTGGAATGGCGTAGGTACCGAGCGGAATGATTGCGGCCTTGCCTTGGGCGAAGTTCTGCGTGCCCTGCTGGTAGGTGACGCCAGTATCGGCAGTGGAGTAGGTGAAGAGTTCGGATTCCTTCTCGACTGCGGTTCTCCACAGTTCCTGGAATGTGGTCTTGCCTTGCTTGAGCTCGGTGTACTTCGACTCGGGAACCAGCGTACCGGTCAGCGAGGCGAGCGGGGCCTGGGTGGTCCAGGCGTCGGCCACTGTGCCCTGCAACGGATTGATGCCGGCGTCCTTGAAGGTGTTGAGCATGTCGGTGAACTCGGCCCACGTGGTCGGCGGGTTCTCTGGGTCGAGACCTACCTTGCGGAACAGCGCCTTGTTGTAGATGTAACCGGAGGCGTTGCCGGCAAAGGGCAGACCATACAGGCGCTTCTTGGAGGAATCGGTGGTCTGCACCAGGTTTTTGGCGATCTGCACCATGCCGGGGTTGAGGGTGTCCACGATGGGCTCGTCAGTGAAATCGTAGAAAACACCGGATGCGGCGAAGTTGCCGAAGCTGATGTCGCCGTTGAAGGTGATTACGTCCGGCGCGCGGTTCTTGACGAAGCGGGTGCGTAGATCGGTCTGGGCGTTGGCAGAGTTGTTGATGTTGACCTTGATGGTCGGGTTCTGCTTTTCGAAGTCGGCGACCATGGATTTGAACTGGTCTGCAGCCTCGGACTTGAACTGGAAGAAATCCAGCGTAACGGTACCTGCGGTGCTCGATCCGCAGCCTGCCAGGCCGAAGCCGACGGCGATAGCGCACGCCACAGCAGCAGTGCGCACGGCCAGACGCTTCAGTCTAGGCGTTGAATGTGGGGAATCGGACAGCATATTGTTGACTCCTTTATCTCTTGCCTTCCGGCTTCAGCGCCGGCGGCTCTTCCACTTTCAAAAGTAACGATTTCGCCATTTCATTCCCAGCGCCAGCGAGCCCAATTGCGTAAGAAACAAAAAGCGCGGTATTTTGTGATTAACGCAATAAATAATGCAAAGGGGGCTTAAGCATGTCTGACGCCAATGCGATTCCGCAATGGTTTTCCGGATCCGAGCATACGCATCGCGTGGCGGCAGCCATCGCCCAATATGGGCCGATTGCGCGCACCACATTGGCACAGATGCTGGGATTGAGCCAGGGTGCGCTCTCCCGCATTACCAGCGATTTGATTTATGCCGGAGTCATCGAAGAACTGCCGGCTGTGGCCGGAACTACAGGTAAGCTGCCTGAACGGTTTACTCCCAAGGAGAGCTCGGATCGTCGCGGCCGGCCGCAGACCGCATTGGTATTATGCTCGAACGCACGCACCTTCGTAGGCGTCAAAGTGCACGGCACATCCATTGTGTCGGCCGCCGTGAACGCGCATGGCGAGGTGGTTTCCGGCCGGCATGAGATACCAATTGGTGCTGATCAGTCGGCAGAATATGTGACATCGTCGATAGCCACGCTGGTTCGTGAATGCTCTGATGATGTCGCCGCCACCGGCCTGCCCGCTCCCACTGCCGTGGGCGTAGCGGTCGGAGGTCACGTGATTGATGATTCCATCGTCACGTTCGCCCCATTCCTGCACTGGGAGGGCACCACAGATTTAGGCGCAATGGTGTACGAGGCCACCGGATTGCCATGTGGCGTATTCAACGATATCGATTCGCTGCTGGTGGATGCCTCCTGGTTCGGGCCGGGAGTGGGCGTGGATACGTTCGCCGTAGTGACCATCGGCGTGGGCGTGGGCTATTCGCTGGCTGTGCATGGCGAACCGGTCAGTTACCCGGACAAGAGTTTTGGCCTAGTGGGGCATGTGCTCATCGACCCGGAGGGCCCGCGCTGCCCCAGTGGGCATATCGGGTGTTCGCAATGCCTGACTGACGATTCGATTGCGGAACAGTATTCGGCGATCATCGGCCGCGCAGTGACCTTCGATGATTTTGCGCACGATGCCAGAGCCCATGTGCCGCAAGCCTCCCAGCTAGTGCACCGCACTTGCTTCCGATTGGGATCGCTGGTGGCCACCGTGGCGAACATCGCTATGCCGGGGCATGTAATGATCGCCGGCGAATCGGCATTTTTGGCGAAGCTTGGTACCGATTCGCTGCGTGACGGCATCCGCTTCTATCGGCATAGCCAAACTCAACCGGTGAAGTTCACGATTATGGATCACGACTGGCAGCTCTGGGCCAAAGCCGCTGCCAGCCGTGTAATCGTGAAGCATATTGGGTAGGTCACTCCGCCACAGCTTTGAACAGTACTGCCTGCTGAGGGTGGAGGGACGGGGGACGGATGCCGTAGCGCTGCAGGGCTTCGCCGGTCAGGACTACGCCTTCTTCGTCCCACCAACCGAGGGTGCTTTGACCATTGGTCAGACCTTCGAGGTCCAGGCTTGGGTCGAGCGGGCTAATGCGATACTTGCGCTTGGGGTCAAGGCCAGGCAGATGCACGGGAGCGGCAGGATAGGTCTGGCTCGTGGTCAGCTGGGTGAAGCGGGAGATGGCAGCATTGCGGTTCGGCATCACCATGCCATCGAGGCGCACGGCCGGATCGCTGGAGTCGGCGTGCACGCAGGTATCGATGGCGAACCAATCACGATGCTTCTTGAACTCGGCCACCCACACTGCCAGCTTGGCAAGTGCATCGTCCGGCTCCTTGAGCAGGTTCCATTCGATGCCCATGTGCCCGAAGAATGCCATCGCCATGCGCAATTCCTGACTGGTCTCACGACGAGTGGAGTGCGCGGGGCTGGCACCCACATGCTCGCCCATCATGGCAGGCGGCACAAGCAGTGATGTGTAACGCTGGATGTCCGCGCGTTCGACCGGATCCACGCAATCGGACACCCAGATACGGTCGGCGTATTCGAGGATACCGAGATCCACACGGCCGCCACCGGAAGAGCAGCTTTCGATTTCGAGACCCGGGTGAGCGGTCTTGAGGCCCTTGAAAATCTCATAGACGGCAATAGTTTGCGCATGCACGGCCGGACGGCCAGAGCGGCGAGAACCGGGCTCAGTGACCAGCTTGTTGTGATCCCATTTGACGTAGTCGATGCCGAGCTCGCCGACGAGCTGATCCATGCAGCTATAAATGTAATCGAAAGCTTCCGGATTGGTCAGGTCGAGCACTTGCTGAGTGCGGCCCTGCAGCGGCAGACGGCCGGCAGTGGGCGAAAGAATCCAATCAGGGTGGTTGCGGGCCACGTCGGAATCGGGGTTGACCATTTCCGGCTCGAACCACAGGCCGAACTCCATGCCCTTGGCATGCACATAATCGGCGAGCGCCTTGAGGGACTTCGGGCCATCGGGCCATACGTCCTGAGAAATCTGCCAGTCGCCAAGGCCGGAGGTGTCGTCGCGGCGAGAACCGAACCAACCGTCATCCACCACGAATCGTTCCACACCAGAAGCGGCTGCCTTGTCGGCGAGCGCCTTGAGCGTATCGAAGTTGTGGTCGAAGTACACGGCTTCCCAGGTGTTGAGGATTACCGGACGGCCGTGCGAGAACAAGCGCGGGTGTAAAGAACGCACATAGGAGTGGAAGCGTGCGGCAATCTCGTTCAGACCATCGCCGAAGGAGCCGAACAGCCATGGGGTTTCGTAAGAGCTCTGGCCTTCGCCGGCTGCATCATCAAGCGTTACTTCGCCGCCAAACAGCAGCTCGCCGCCGCCAATCACACCCTGCGTGTACGGCAGTCGCTCGGCGGACAGCACGGAGTTGCCGCTCCAGCCCACGTGCACCGAGTAGGCTTCGCCATGCTCGAAGCCGAAGCCGGGAACGCCGGCGGTAAGCAGCAGGGAGGCGTCGAAATCAGGGCGACCCGCGAGCTGCGGCTTCTCAAAACGTCCGATGGTGAGCAGCTGACGCTGCGGGCTGCGTTCGCGAAGATGGTGGCCGGTGGTGGTCAGGATTTCGGATGCGGATTCGGGCAGGGGGAAGCCGAGCTCGATCTTGCCGATTTCCAGCGGGGCCTCGGCACCGGCTTCTGCTCCGAACAGGTTGGTCACGATGGCCTTCTGACGGGCCAAACCACCGGGCAGAAGTTCGAGATGCCATTCGAGTTCCACGCCTTGCTCTTCGTCGCGCGCAGTGATTGCCACGCCGGGCACATTGACCGGGCCAGTGGTACGGGCACGTCCAGCCACATCGGTGTAGCTGTCGCCGGACACAGCATCGAGGCTAGCAGCCACCACGCCGTCGAATTTCATACCGGTCACGGTGAACTTGGGGAAGAGTTCGATGCCGTCGCGGCGCAGCACCACACGCTGCTCGCCAATCCAGCTTTCGGCCTGTGTCGGCAGGATGGACGGCCAGGCGGTGTCATCGAGTGCACCGGAAACGCGCTGCGGCTTGAGCGCATCGTACGCAGCGAGCAAGGTTTCAGGATTGCTCAGCGGGCGACCCCAATGAATGATACGCGGCAGGTCATCGCCGGCAGCGACCAGACCGATTGCCACGTTGGCATCGGGCTGTGCAAGATAGATGGCGGTGAGCGCGGTTCCGTCAGCGGCGGTACCGGTGAAGGTGGCGGTGTTCTGGGCCATAGTGTCTCCTTCGACGTATACGGAATGCATTGAACTACTGATTGTGATGGTAGAAGAAGTAGAATATGTTGCCTTGGTGCCGCGTGTTGGATGGATGAAGTAAGTATTTGAGCGATTTACCGCCGATGAGCGAAGAACGCGCTGAGGAGAGCCTGGCAATCGGCTTCTGCCACGCCGCCATGCACTTCAGGGGCGTGACCAATATGGGGATCGCGCGGGATATCCCAGATTGACCCGCAAGCACCGAGCTTGGAGTCCCACGCGCCAAACACGATGGTGCCGATATGGGTTTGGATGCATGCGCCGGCGCACATCGGGCAAGGCTCAAGCGTAACAGCCAGTGTGCAATCGGAGAGATTCCACGAGCCTAATGCGCGGGCGACCTCACGCATGGCAATGATTTCGGCATGTGCCAATGGATCGCCATCGGCCTCGCGTGTGTTGTATCCTCGCCCGATAATCTGTCCGTCGGCGTTCACCACCACTGCGCCAACCGGCACATCGCCGGCTGCCGCGGCCCTTTTGGCGAGCTCCAGCGCGCCGTGCATCATCTCGTCATATCCCATATGCCCCATATGAACGAGTGTATGCCGCGTGGCTTGCGGTCACCAACGACTTTCAGCAGATATGTCCCATCTGGACGAGTGCATGGCCTGCCCCGTGGGACAAGATGTGAATTTGGCCGGTTTTCGTATTATGTCCCACGCTCCTCTCAATCGGCGAAAAGCATCATCCTTAAAAATGGCGACATTCCAACGTTTCATGTTTTGGGCTTGTGGGACATAAAGAATGTCAATCGATTGATGTTGCTAATGAGACACGGTCAAGTGGGACAACACGAAAAAAACGCCAGTTTCCGCATCGCGTCCCACGCAAAACGACATGATCCAACCGCATGCCACACGCGAGATGATACGAACTCAGCCACACTCGGCCTGAAGCTTAATGTGTTCCTAACGATGCTCATATACTTTGAGTGATAAAAGAAAGGGAGACACTCATGGCTGTATTCGAGCTCATCCTGTGCATTATCGCAGCAGTGGTGGTGAGCTCGTTCGTCAGTCGTTTCGTACCTCGTGTATCCACGCCGCTGGTGCAGATCGTGCTGGGCGTGCTGGTCACCTACTTGCCATTCTTCCCGGATGCCAAGCTCGATCCGGAATTGTTCATGGTGCTGTTCATCGCGCCCTTGCTGTATCTCGAAGCGCATGAAATCGACAAATCCGCCCTGCTGAAAACGTTGGATTTGAGCCTATCCCTGGCGATTGGTCTGGCTATCGTGACGATGACCGCAGTGGGATTCACGCTGCATGCCGTATGGCCTTCGATTACCTTGGCTTCCGCTCTGGCCCTAGGCGCGGCGCTCGGCCCGACCGATGCAGTGGCCGTGAGTTCCTTGGGCAAAGAGGCTTCACTGTCCCAACGTCAGCGCAGCGTACTCAAAGGCGAATCCCTATTCAATGACGCTTCCGGCATCGTCGGCTTCCAGTTTGCACTTGCTGCAGCATTCACCGGAGACTTTGCCGTGGGCCAAGCCGCCGGTGAATTCGTGATCTCGTTCTTTGGCGGCACGCTGTTCGGTCTGCTGGTGGCCGGATGCGCCAACTGGGTGTTCGAGACCGTACGCTCCCTCGGTTGGGAGACCACCACCACCCGTATTTTGATGGAACTCTTCCTGCCATTCCTGCTGTATCTAGGTGCGGAGGAATGCAATGTATCCGGCATTCTGGCAGTGGTGGCAGCCGGTCTGTTCATCCGTTTCGACCGTACCGGAGTGGGCCCGAACGTGGCCCGCACGAATATCGTGTCTTCCTCCGTGTGGGGAGTGTTGAGCTTTTCCCTCAACGGCGCCGTGTTCATCCTGCTAGGCATGCAGCTGCCGCGAGCCATGCAGGCCAGCTGGTCCGACCCATACATCAGCAACACCGTGCTCATCGGCATTATTCTGCTCGTCACTTTGGTGGTGATTGTGCTGCGCTTCCTCTGGATCACCGCCATGCTGCGCATCGCCCGCGACATGAACACCGGCATGCGACGCAAAATGACCCCTGAGCGCTGGAGGTCGGCCTCCGTGATGACGTTCGGCGGACCCAAGGGCACCATCACGCTGTCGTTGATGTTTACTATCCCGTATTACATTGCGGGCGGCGCGGCATTCCCCATGCGCGACGAACTCATTTTCATCGCCTCCGGCGTGATTATCGTGACATTGCTGCTAGCCAACTTCCTACTACCGCTGCTAGCTCCGAACCGCAACCGCGATCCCGGCGCGGAGATGATACCGGTCACCATTGAGGTGCTCCGCTCCACCGTGGAAGAACTGACTGGCCGTATCACGCCTGAGAACCGACGTGCAGTGCTTATGGTCATCGACCAGTACACCAAGCGTATCGGCCGCTTGCAGCAGCACATCGGGGAAACCGACCCGCAGGGGTTGGAGAAGCTGCAAATCGAGGCATTGCACTGGGAGAAGGAATTTGTGCGCGACCGCCTTGCCGAGACCAAGGCGCATCCGGCGGCGGATTCAGCCACGCAGGAGCTGAATGTGGAAGCTTGCGAGCGCATGCTTGACCAGATCATGAATACGTTGCGCCACACCTCCACCGATCCGACTTCTGGGCATGCGGTATCGCAGATTCGCGGTCGCGCGCGCATGTTGCAGCGCCAAGTGAGCAACTACGCCAAGCGCACCGTCTCGAAGATTCGCCATACCACGCCGCTGGTGAGCGAGGATCAGATTTTTGCCCGCACACGCGAATTGCAGGTTGAAGCGATTCATCATGTGATTGACCGGCTGGTGGACGAGATGGGCAACGACACCTACAACACCGAGCATTGTTCAGCGCTGCTTTTGGATTACCGTCGCGCTGAGGGCTCGCTGCAGGCACGGCCAAATATGAGCGGCACCACTGAGGCAATCACGCAGGTCGAAGAGGTGAAGCGCGAGAGCTACGGTATTGAGCTCAGCGTGATTCAGGACATGCTTGAGGCCGGCGACATCAACCGTGCACAAGCACGTTCGCTCAGGCGCAATATATACGTCATGCAGGTTGACGCCGATTCCGGCATCTAAATTTCTTGGCTCTCCCCTCTCTGAGGGGAGAGCCAAGGATGCTACTTTCTCGTGATTTTGAGGGCTACCCAGACACTGCGGATGAGGAGCACTGTTAGGTATGTGGCGAACAGGATTTCGCCAGTGCGTGGGGTCATCGCCTCGGCAATCCACGTGCCCAGTGGCGCAGTCAATGCGGCTACGATGCCGATAATCAATCCGACCTTGGCATGCACCATGCGCCGGCGAACATTGGCCACCGTAGTGGTGACGGCGTTCGGGAACATGGCCAACAATGAAGTGCCGCGAGCAATCAGATCCGAAGCGTCAAACAGAATCGATAACGATGGCACAAGAATGGCACCACCGCCCACACCAAGCAGGCCGGCCAGAATGCCGGCGATTACGCTGAATACCACCACCAACAGGCCGGTAACGAGGTTCAACTCAATCGAGGAGTCACGCGAAGGCACGAATATGAGCTGGCTGAGAATGACGAATGCCATGAACACCACGAATGCCCAACGCAGCACGACTTCCGACAATCGGGACAGTAGTAGTGAGCCAATCTGGCCGCCGACAAACATACCGATGAACACCAGCAACGCGGCAATCCAATCGACATTGCCGTTGACCGCGTAAGACAGCACACCAGATACTGACGTAGGGATAATCGCCAGCATTGAAGTGGCGGCCGCATGACGCTGGGTCAAGCCAAGCCATACCAGTGCAGGTACGATGATGGTACCGCCGCCGATGCCGAACAGCCCAGACAACAAACCAACAAGCACGCCCACTACTACCATCACCGCAATGCCGCGCGGGGATTCATCCACATGGTTTTCTTCAGCACTCACTTCGCTCATGGGACTTTAGTCTATGACCGGAGTGTGTGCGGGTCTCCGTTGCGTCTGATTACTGTACATGGTGCGGCCGCATCGCTTCATCACCACCCAGTGCCATGAATCAGGCAAGTATTACAGCACGCCAGACGTGATGTCGTTATCCAGCAACCACTGACGCAAATCGGCGAATTCCTCAAGACTCACATTATGGTCGAGGCCGCGATAGCTCTTGGTTTTGAGCCACGTATGCTCCTCAAGCCAAGCGGCAGTAGCGAATAATTCGTACTTGGGAATCACGCCATCGTTTTTGCCGTAGGTGTAGAACACGGGGATATCGTAATTGGTCAAGCGATCGTCGGCGGGAGCGGTGCCGGGTACTTGACCGGGCGCGTTGAAACCAGACAACGATACGACAGCACGATAGCGTTCGGGATTGATGCGCAGTAGATGCACGGCGACGAGACCACCTTGCGAGAAGCCGAGCGGTACTACATCACGGTCAGCGGGAATGTTGGCAGCCACCCACCGATCGACGGCAGTGGCGGCTGCATACGCGTCATAATCAAGATCATCGCCGACCGGCAGAGCGTCATGGAGCCACGCGTAGTTGCCGGGCATTTCACTGTGTTCGGGAGCCTTGGCAAGTGCCAGTGGGCCGCGCAACGCTACAAAATCGTTGTAGGGGGCGATGAGGCGCATGATGCCCGCCATGTCTTCTTCGCTGGAGCCCCAGCCATGCAAGCATAGGAATAACGGATGAGTGGGGTGCTGGTCGAAGCCGCCGCGCGAGGTCACGCTGTATTCCACTGAAAGCGGCTCGCCAAAACGCCCAGGCACGGCAGTGGATTCACGGCCGATTAAGGGCTGACTTGCATTCGCTTCGTTGCTCATACCACCACAATATACGGCGTTCGGCTGTTGTGAAGTGCTCAACTGGCATGATTTCGGTCACACTGCGGCATTGCCACCGTCCGTGCCATCTTTGGCTGCGGCGATGGTTTCGAGGGTGCCACCCCACTGCTGCTGAAGCGCGGTCATATTGTCGGCCTCGCCGAACACCATCCAGCGCTTGCCATTCAGCAAACGCCAGTCGCCTTGCGTCTTCTCGTTATCGGCATGCTGGCCCAACAATTCAGTGATTTCGCTTTTGATTGGCGCCCGGCTCATCGCAGCCGAGGCCTCGGAGTCAAAGGATACGAACGCAACACGCGGATCAGCACACATCTGCACGGTGGTGATGCCAGGCAGACCGCCCGCATCCAATCCTTGCCACCCGTCCTTGCACGCGCCGCCAACCGCCCGTTCAATACCTTGCTCCATTTGTGCGGTATTGTCTACCGGCGCTTTGTCATTGACGGCGGGATGAATCAAACCCTGTGGGAACAGTACGCCCACGGCCACACCCACCACCAAACAAGCCGTGGCCAGAACCAATGTGACGATGCCGCCTGCGCCCACTCCCCCATGCGTGGAGTGACGCGGCATCGTGACACGCGACGAAATCACCAGAATCAGGGTAAGTCCGATCAGCACAGCCGCAGTACCCGCGATATACCGACCTCGCACATTCACCAAAAAGCCGATGGATTCGGGCGCAATCTCATGGGCCGCCGATAAGACAGCCACCACTACGGCCAGCAATCCGGTAATTAATGCGATACGCCGCAACAACTTGGATGCAGGGCTATCGACTTTCAGCTTGATCGCACGCCGACCAGAGCCACGCCCCCGAGAATACTGCTGTTCGCGGCGAGCGCGGCGCAAACCGTTGTACTGTCCGTCGTCAAAGAAATCGTAATCCTCGTTATTACTTGCCATCTGGACCGCCCTCCCTGCCGATAGCCCCAGTGTACCGCCCCACCGCGTGAGTGGTCGTCATTCCGCAGGATGAATCGACTAAGCAAAAAAGAACCCCGGCGGAGTTGCCGCCGGGGAGAGAAAGGAGAGAGAAGAAGAAAGGGGTTCAATTGTCGGGAACTGCTGCGGCTCCTGATCAGCTCTTCGCTGACATTTCTTATATAACCACTCGATTCTGTGTCTATCTCTGAGGTTCTCTGAGAATAACCTGAAAATTTTGCGCTTGGGCGCTGCCGGCTACTGTATCGGCTCTAATACTGTTTCCGCACGGGGCGCTAGACTGGGGAGCAGTATTTGTTATGCCGCAAGGAGTTTTCATGCTGCTGTCCGACCGCGATATTCTCGCCGCTCAGTCCGCTGGTCACATCTCTCTGGATCCGTGGACACCGGAGATGGTGCAGCCCGCCTCCATCGACGTACGACTGGATCGCTATTTCCGCCTGTTCAATAATCACGCATACACCTATGTGGATCCCGCCGAAAATCAGGGAGCGCTCACCGAACAGTTTGAAGTGGCCCCTGACGAACCGTGGATTCTGCACCCCGGTGAATTTGCACTGGGCTCCACGTGGGAGTACGTCAAGCTCAATCCGACTATTGCCGCACGCCTTGAGGGCAAGAGCTCACTGGGCCGTTTGGGTATTCTGACCCACTCGACCGCCGGCTTTATTGATCCTGGCTTCGAGGGGCATATTACGCTTGAGCTGTCCAATGTATCGACGTTGCCGGTCAAGTTGTGGCCCGGCATGAAGATTGGCCAGATGTGCTTCTTCCAGCTGAGCTCGCCTGCCGAGCACCCGTACGGCTCTCAAGGCACCGGCTCCCATTACCAGGGCCAGCGTGGACCTACCCCAAGCCGCTCCTACGAGAATTTCTATCGCGCGCACATCAAGGACTAAACGCTACAACGCATCATTCGGCCGGCGCATGCCGGCCATTTGCTTACCACCAAGGAGATGTTATGACCAACAGTGACGGCGGTTTCCAATTCGACTTCCAGCACCCTGAAGAACCATCCAAGCCAGTAGTGCCTCCGGTTCCCCCAGCACCTGCGACTCAGGCAACACAGCCTGCGCAGCCCACACAACCCGTATGGCCAGCCGCGCAGCCGACGCAGGCATTCCAACCAGTACAGCCGACACAAGCAACCCAAGCATTCCAGTCAGCACGGCCGACACAAGCAACGCAGTCATTCCAACCTGCGCAACCGACCCAGCCAACGCAGGCTGTACCTTCATATGACGCGACTGCGGCAACTCAAGCATTCCAGCCGATTCAGTTTGGACAGCCCACAACCCCGGCATACGGTACCGGCGCCACTTCTGGGCAGACCGTCGCCATGCCAGCAGCCCCAGCCCAGGCGATGCCTGCTGAAGATATGCAGGCGACTCAGGTATTTCAGCCGTCCGAACTACCGGCTGCGGCTCCCGCGCAGCCGGCGACACTGCCGCCCACCATTCCACCACTCGATCAGTTCGCCGATGAAGAAGAGCCCGAAGAACACGAGCCTCGTCATCAAGGCGGCGGCAAGAAAAACACGGGCAAAACCGTCGGCATTGTCATCGCCGTGGTTGTGGTCGTGGCGTTGATTGCCGGAGGCTTGTTCTGGTGGCATTCCAACAGCAGCAAGGTGAGCCAAGCGGCGGCGCTAGTCGAATGCAAGGCAGCAGCCAAGCAGTATGATTCGGCCAAGAAGAAGCTCACCACCGCCATCACGAACGGTCAGACCAGCGCACAGACGCCCACCAGTGACGTGGCCGACGTCAACACCATCACCACGTTGAATCAAGCGGTGCAGGATGCTGGCACCCCGGCCGATACCGCTACCTGCGATTCCAAGCTCAGCGCAGATGAGTTGAAGAAGCAGACCGAAGACATGCAGAGCAAGGTCAGCGACGCCGCCGATAAGACGGATGCCATCAACAGCGCCATCAAGGCCGTCAACGCTTCCAAGAAGACGGCAAACACCAACTCGCTGAAGTCGAACCTCAGCTCGGCCGTTTCGCAGGCTCAGGGCATTCTGGACAACTCGGCCGGCAACGTGGCCGATGAGAATACTCGCACCGCATTGCAGACCGCCATTACCGAGGCGAACACCGTGGCAAGCAGCTCCAACCCGTCCGAGGCCGACGTGAATAACGCCATTTCCAAGCTGCAGAAGGCCGAGGCCGACGTGAACGCTTCAATGCAGGCCAAGCAAAAGGCTGACGCCGATGCGGCAGCACAAGCTGAGGCTGAGAAGAAGGCTCAGGAAGAGGCTGAGGCTCAGAAGAAGGCCGGAGAAGAAGCCGACAGCTCAAGCGGAGATGACACTGGTAGCAACTAGTAGTTCTGCGTTCCGCATATAAAGGGCGGGTCAAATCCTACAACAGGATTTGACCCGCCCTTATTGTTATTTGGTGCTATCCGCTGGCGTTACTGTCGCTTAGCCATCGCGCGCAACACAATCTTGCGCAGCTCGGAGGCGATGAGCACAATCGCAGCCAGGCCGATGCATTCCACCCAAGCCATCGGGCTGAGCGCAACGGTACCGAACGGGCCGTTAAGGAACGGCACATAGACCACCACAAGTTGCAGCGCCACGGACAGGCCGATCGCGCCCCACAGCCACTTGTTGGAGAACAAGCCCACGAACACGGACTGCAGGTGGGAGCGGGAGGCGAGCGCGTTGAACAGCTGGGCGAACACCAGAATCGTGAAGCCCATGGTACGAGCCTCGGTCATCTGTGCCTCATGGCCGATGGCATCCACCGAGCGGTCAGTGAACAGGCCGCCGGACAAGTGCATATCCATGCCGATCAGTGTGACGATGGCCATGATGACACCGATGTAGATGATGTCGCCCCACATGGAGGCGTCGATCACACGATCGGTCATCTTACGCGGCTTACGACCCATCACATCGTCGGTTTGCGGATCCACGCCCATGGCGAGTGCGGGGGCCGCATCGGTCAGTAGGTTGATCCACAGCAGCTGCGTGGCGAGGAGCGGTACGGCGACGCCCACGGATTCCGGCTGACGGATGCCGAGGAAGCCAGCCAGCACCACGCCGAGGAACACGGTGAACACCTCGCCCACGTTGGAGCTCAGCAGGTAGCGCAGGAACTTGCGGATGTTGTCGAAGATCACGCGGCCTTCGCGCACAGCAGCCACGATGGTGGAGAAGTTGTCGTCCGCCAGAATCATCTTGGCGCTCTGCTTGGTCACTTCGGTGCCGGTGATGCCCATGGCCACACCGATATCCGCGGACTTGACGGCCGGAGCGTCGTTCACACCGTCACCGGTCATGGCCACGATGTTGCCCTGGCGCTGTAGGGACTCGACGATCTTGAGCTTGTGCTCAGGAGCCACGCGGGCATACACGGACACTTCAGCAGTGGCCTTGTCGAGCACGGCTTCGTCGGGCAGCTGATCAAGCTGATCACCGGTCAGGGCCTTGCCGTCCTTGGCGATGATGCCAAGGTCGGAGGCGATGCGGGCAGCAGTCAGCGGGTGGTCGCCGGTGATCATCACGGTGCGGATGCCGGCACGGTGCGCCTCGGCCACGGAATCGCGGACCTCAGTGCGCGGCGGGTCGATGATGCCGACCATGCCGTTCCAGATAAGGTCGGTTTCGATGGCCTCGGACTGTTCGGCGATGTCGGCCACCTGGCCCGCGGCATTTACGCTGACGCCCGGCACATCGGCCAGCGAGCTGGTTTCCAGCGGTCGACAGGCCTGACCAAGCGTGCGGTATGCCTCGGAAGAGAGGCGTTCGACGGTGGCCAGAATCGACTGACGATCACCTTCGGTGAGCTTGCGGACCTGGCCGCCCACGCGAATGCGCGAGCAGTAGCTCAGCAACACGTCCGGCGCACCCTTGGCGAACACGGTCAGTTTGCCGGAATCGGTGTCGTCTTTAGCGATGATGGACATGCGCTTGCGTTCGGAGGTGAACGGAATCTCGCCCACGCGAGTGTAACGGCTGACCTTGTGATCAGCCTTGACCTTGCGAGCGGCAACGACCAGTGAGACTTCAGTGGGGTCGCCCACAATCTCCCACTTGCCGTTTTCCTGACGGAGTTCACCGTCGTTGGCCAGTGTGCCGGCCACGAGTGTGGCAATAACCTCATCGGCGATGGTCTTGGCTTGATCGGATTCGGGATCAACACCACCGGCCATGACCATGCGGCCTTCGGGCGCGTAGCCAGTGCCGGTGATCTGCACCTCGCCGGATGGGGTGACCACACGTTCCACGGTCATCTCGTTACGGGTCAGGGTACCGGTCTTGTCCGAGCAGATCACGGAGGCGGAGCCCAAGGTTTCGACGGAATGCAGCTTCTTGACGATGGCGTTGTGGGCGGCCATGCGCTGCACACCAAGGGCCAGTACCACGGTAAGGATGGCGGCCAGGCCTTCCGGTACGGCGGCCACAGCCAGCGAAACGGCGAGCAGCAGGGAATCAATCACGTCGTGGACGTCGTTGAAGCCCTCGAGCACGGCGAGCGCTACCAATACCACGACGGCGATGATGCACACCGCAATACCCAGAATCTTGGAGACATAATCCATCTCCTTCTGCAGCGGAGTTTTCTCGTCTTCGGTGGCGGAAAGCATGTCGGCAATCTTACCGACCTGTGTGTTCATGCCGGTGCCGGTCACGATGGCACGGCCTGTGCCCTGCGTGACGGATGTGCCGTTGAAGATCATATTGGCGCGGTCGCCAAGGGCCTTCGCTTCGGTGAGCGTATCCGGCTTCTTACCGACCGGCACGGATTCGCCGGTCAGGGAGGCTTCGGCAATGCGCAGGCTGGCCGCGTTGACCAGTCGTCCATCGGCAGAGACCGAGTCGCCTTCGGCAAGGACGATGATGTCGCCGGGAACCACGTCGGCGGTGTTGATTCGCAGCACCTTGCCGCCACGCAGCACCGAGGTCTGCGGAGCTGTCATTTGGGCGAGCGCCTCAACGGCGGCTTCTGCCTTGGCTTCCTGCATATAGCCGAGCACGGCGTTGACAATCAGGATGAGGATGATTACGAGGGCGTCGAACGGCAACGCTTCGCCGCCTTCTGCGCCGGGACGCGCATTGGCTTTCTCGATGCCCCATGCAATGACTGAAATAATGGTGGCTGCGATCAGCAGGTACACCAGCGGATCCTGGAACTGGGCCAGGAACTTCTTCCATTTCGGTACGGGCGGCGCACTGGCGAGTTCATTCGGACCGAACTTGGCCAGTCGGCGCTTTGCCTCTTCTTCGCTCAAACCTTGGGCCGAATCGACGTTCAGGGCTTTGGCCACATCTTCAGCGCTGGTCAGGCTGGGATCGGTATCGCCCAGCAATGCTTCCTGAGCGCGCACTTCTTCTGATTCCACGACCTCATTCGTTACGGTCGCGGACAATGTGGACTGATCTGTAAGGCGATCATCCATAATGTTCTCCTTGGTATAGCCGCGGAGTAGTCAGCCTTGGCCGCGCCGGGTTTTCTCCCCCGGCTGCCGCACAGGACTGCGCGGTTATGGACACCGGCGCAACTGCTGCCGATGCATACGATTGCTATTATCCCATAACCGCGCGGTATGCTTGGCGCACAGCGTAATGGCGTTTTGCCTAAAACAGACGACGCAACCAAGCTTCGGCCAATTCCGGCCAACATTGCACACATTCGACGATGGATTCACGGTTTCCGTGGGATGCCGTCTCCTCATTGCCCAGCGATAGACCATGCCGCCCTTCGGGGAACAGGTGTGATTCGACGCTGACACCGGCGGCACGGCAGGCCTGAATCAGCATGAGCGTATTCTCCACGGGTACGCCGGCATCGGTCATAGTGTGCCAGACGAACACCGGCGGGGTTTTGGCGTCGATATGTTTCTCGATGGAGAGCTTGTCGAGCATAGCCTGATTATGGGCCTGGGATCCGAGCAGATATTGGAAACTGCCGCGATGGGCAAATTGGCCGGTGGTGATCACCGGGTAGGCAAGCATCAGTGCGTTCGGACGTGCTTCGTCAGGATCGAGGCCATGTTCGCGAATATCCTCATCGCCGGCCGAAGTGGCGAGGTTGGCGGCCAGATGACCGCCTGCGGAAAAACCGAGTACAGCCACTTGCGTTTGGTTCACATGCCATTCGGAGGCATTGGCGCGAATGAGGCGCATCGCCTCGGCGGCTTCGATCAGAGCCACTGGATAATGGCTGGCTCGCACCGAATAGCGCAGCACGAATACGGCAAAGCCCTTGGCCAGAAATTGCAAGGCCACCGGCTCGGCCTCACGATCGGAAGTCATGGTGTAACCGCCGCCAGGCAGAATCAAGATGGCTGGGCGAACGCGATCCGGCTCCATCTCCGGGCTGTTATCCGCCACATAGCCTGTGAATTGCGCCTCACTGCCGTCAATGCCGGCGATGATCTGCTGTATGTACTGCATGTCGTACATCATACGCGCAGCGAATGGTTCTCAATAAGAATTGTGTGAGCCCTACGAGCGCGCAATCGAACATGAAAAGCGCTGCATCCGCTAAATTCCACCATTATCCACCATGTTCATTTGTGCGGAAAAGTTCGAATGGCTCACACTTTTCTTATTGAGAACCATTCGCTGCACAGCATCTATGGAATGACAATAACGCCGCCGACGTCATAGACATCGCCGCCGGCCATAAGGCGCTGCTTGAGATTGCGCTGCAAGCTGGTTCGCTCGGGCAAATCGGATGTCTTGAAATTATTGGCGTCCCAGCCAAAGACGCGCTCGACCATCATCGGACGAACCGAGGCAACCGGGAATTTGGCGAATCGGCGCATGAAACTGCAGAGATTGCCCTCCGGCGAGCTCAGGAGCTCCAGAGTGGGGTCTAATAGCCAGCTTTCGCAGAACAACGTGGAAGTCTGCCTCCCCAATCGCGCAAGCAACTGCGCAGCCTCGGCAAATGAGGCATCCACCGCCTCCGGCGAAAGCGACCCATCCTCCGGAATATGCACGCTGGTAGTGGGCGTGCCGGGAGCCAATATCAAGTCATAGTCATCCCGAGCAATAGTGATTGGCTCGGCCAGAATAATGCCGCGTGTGATATCCACTGGGTTGCCGGACACGCTGCTGCCTTCAGTCTTAAGCACAGTCACAAAACCCGTATCCGTGCGCAGGCCGTTGGCTCCTTGAAGGTGGCCGTCCAGCCGAACCTGCAAGTTCGGTGCCGCCAATATGACGATCCGTCTGTCACTCGAACGACGATAGACATAATACGGCTCAAGAAAGGTGATCGACTCATACTGCAGCCGGCCGATGCGCAGAATGCTGCCGGTCAGGGACAATAGATTCCAATCCGTCTCGCCTATGCCCGGCCGCCCTGTTTTGTCCTGATACACGCGAGCCCAAATAGCAAAGTCCCGCAGGGTCGTTTCGATGATCTCGCTCGGTATGCCGGCAGCCTGCATGGACTGCACTGCTTGCGGCAGGCAATACATCATGACGGCGCTCAACGATACATCGGCGGCCGAGCTGGCATCATCGTCCGGGGCGGCGGAAGCGCTGCCGGGATAAAACACCGTTGCATAATCGCGCAGTCGGGTGAATACGGCGCTGGCAGCAGAGACGTTCCGAGTGCCAATCACCAGGTTTTGAATACGCTCGAGCATGGATGCGGCAGCCTGATCCTGCCGCATCCATTGCAACAGTTGATTCGTTGAATCGCACAAGGCGCGACTCATGCCGTAGTAGCGGTCACACAGCGAATAGCCACTTTGCTCATTGCACATCATGGTCATGCTCATTTCTATTCCTGCCTTGTCCACTCCAACAATATTCCGCCGCAAGAATATCGTGGCGGACGGCAGCACGGCTATAATTGCCGGAGATCAGCCAATCGCCGAAGATTGCCGCAACACATGCAAAGGAGCGTCATGGCACAACTGCAAGGTTATGCCACCGCATATGAGGAATTCCTGTTAGGATTCGGGGATCCTTGGCTAGTCCTAGCATTCTTAGTTCATTCCAAAACCATTGGAATTAAGCCAATTCCCGTTTTTCTGTTTCTTGGTTCAGACCGCCCGGATTGGTGAATCGTGACGGTCATTGTTAGCAAAATGGTAGCGTCTCGGAACTTCGGAACGGTGGAAACGTCCAATGTGTCGAAACACGGTTAGAAAATCGTTATTGTTTTTCTGGGTATCGTACCTACGCTCGTCGAAGAGGTGGTTGAAGAGAGCGGCAATGGTTGTCTACTCATTGGGCTGAGGTTCGTGGTTGAGCACGAGGTTCATCTTGCTGTTGTTCATCAGCCATGCATACAGGTCCCGGTCCATGATCATCGCCAGATCGAAACAGGCTTGCACCGCGTCCACCAGTATGATGCGCCGGTTCTCGCCGGGGAGTGGGATGCCGTTAACGAGCGGCTCGTGGTGTGCGACCCTGTTGCGTAGGGCATGCACGGTCTTGACGATGTCCAGCGCGTAGTTTCTTGTCCACTTGTCGTTCGTGTCCAATGCGTGCCGACGGCCGCCGGGGAAGGCTTTGACGACACCTTTGCGCCAGAGGTCGTTCTCGTAGTCGGCGCTTCCCTCGTCCGGCCAATGAGCATGGATCGCGCCGCCGTTCTCCAACAGATTGCGCCAGAACCCGAACGTCAACGCCGCGACGAGATGTCCGTGCGCGTGCCGTTTCTTCTGTTGGATGGTGAGGTGACCCCAGGCTTCACGAATCTGACGCTGGGTACGGTCGTCGAATCGGAGTCCTGCCATGTACCAGTCCTCAGTGCCGGACTGCTCTAAGGAAATGAGGGACAGCTGCCGGTCCATGTGGTTGCGCAAGGCGACTTCGAGGATGGCGATGTCGCCCATGCAGGCGCTGGCCATGTCATGATCCCACAGGTACAGTCACAGTGCGGGACATGAGCGTCGCCGCGCTTCATGATTGTATGCGGCGAGTCGTTCGTCGGCGATGCATGCGCTTAAGGCTTTCTCCTGTGGACTTCCCCTTCGGGGAACCTGCGAGAGGAAATCGGGTGATGGGTTTGACTGTCGACTCATAACCCATTATCATATTCCATGAAATCCCCCAAAGGGCCTCTCCGGACGGTCTTCGACTGAGCCGTGATGCACTGGGGGTTCTCTTTTATTCGAACGCGTCAGTTGGCCGCTAGTTTAGCCTTGTATCCTTTGCCCCAGTTCCACATGGCATCGATGACAGGTTTGAGGCTCTGGCCGGTGTCGGTCAGCGAGTATTCCACGCGCGGCGGCACTTCCGCGTAGACCTTGCGGTGTATGAGACCGTCGTCTTCCATCTGACGCAGGTTCGAAGTGAGCACCTTCTGGGAGATGCGGCCGATCGAACGACGCAACTCGCTGAAGCGCCTGGTGCCGCCCAATAGGTCGCGGATGATGAGGACCTTCCATTTGTCGGAGATGAGTGTAAGCGTCGTCTCCACGGGACACGCCGGAAGCGTGTTGACATCGACCATAATCCAAACTCCTGAAATCGTTGGGATACTACAATAGTTCCTTTTTGGTTACTATAGCACCTTATTGTGCCTTCTTCCATTATCGGAAGTACTTCAATATTGTAAATCATGTCAGTAAGTCAACAACACGATCCATCAAAGGAGCACATCATGACCAAGAACATCGCAGTCGTCGCCGCCAACGGCAAGGCCGGACAGCTCATCGTCAAGGAGGCCGTCAACCGCGGGCTCGACGTGACCGCAGTCGTACGCGGCGAGAACAGGACCATTGCCCAACATACAATCGTCAAGGACCTGTTCGACTTGACCGCGGCCGATTTCGCCGGCTTCGACGTCGTCATCGACGCATTCGGTGCATGGACGCCGGATACTCTACCGCAGCACGCCACCTCCCTGAAGCATCTGGCAGACATCCTCTCCGGTACCGACACCCGGCTGATCGTGGTCGGAGGAGCCGGCAGTCTGTATCTCAATCCGGAACACACGCTGCAGCTGAGCCAGGCGGACACCTTCCCGGCCGCGTTCGTACCGCTCGCCACGGCGATGGGCAAGGCCCTCGCCGAGCTGCGCAAACGCGACGACGTCAAGTGGACGTACGTTTCCCCCGCCGCCGACTTCCAGGCCGATGGTCCGCGCACCGGTGCATACGTGCGGGCCGGCGAGGAATTCACCACGAACGAAGATGGCCAGAGCGCCATCAGCTACGCTGACTACGCCATCGCCGTCATCGACGAGGCGACATCCGACCCAGTTGACGCGCATGTGGACGAGCGTATCTCCGTACGCTGGTAGCCGACGCCTGTAATCGATAACCGAAAAGTCCCGCTTCTCGGACTGGGAGCGGGGCTTTTGGTCGGGCTAGCCGGATTTGAACCGGCGACATCCTATTCCCGGATCAACCCGTTCGCTTGTTGCCGGAACGCATGGCCCTTCATTCCGCGCGCAATGGCAGACCAGGCGTACAAATCGTTGTGCAAACCGATGGCGCAAAAACGCAGTTCACATTGCGCGGAGAAGGGTTCGTCGCCGAATGGTACCGCATGGTTGCAGTGCCCATTGAATACAACACCGGAGATGGGGAGACTCAGGGCGGCGATGCGTTCATCGTCTATCCGGGCGGTGACGGTCCATGGCTGAGCATGCGGCTCGAGGCAGAGCGCCGCGGCACTGAAGACCTGGAGCTGCTGCGTCTGCTACGCGAGCACAATCCCTACCTGTACGATCGACCCATCACACAGGTGTTCCGCTCCAACAGCGACTACACCGATGACGAGGCACTGTTCGACGACGTCTATCGTCAGCTGTTGGAAGCGTTAGCAGACTAGGAATGTGAACAACGGATAGCCGCGTTTGGCGCGGGGTGCTGGGACAATAGCACCTATGGCTATGAAAAAAGGACCGACCAAAGGGTCGGGTGGCAAGCACCGCAATAAGTTGAAGGGCTACGGCCCTACTCCGAAGGCCGAGGATCGCGTCTATCACAAGGCTTACAAGGCCAAGAAGGCGAATGAGCGTCGCCAGATCGCCGACCCGCGCTTGGCGGCCCGCCGCCGCGTGGATAAGTTCGCCTCCTCCGACACCTCGGATCTGGTGTACGGCCGCAACTCCGTACTTGAGGCGCTGCGCGTGGGCGTGCCGAGCTCCACGCTGTACATCATGTCTCGCATCGAGCATGATGACCGCACCCGCGAAATCGTGAAGATCGCCGGCATGAACGGCCTGCACATGCTGGAGGCCGACCGTCTGGAAATGGATCGCATCGCACGCTCCGGCAATCATCAGGGCGTAATCCTGAAGGTCGATCCGTTCCAGTACTCCTCTCTGAGGGAATTGGCCGACCGTGCCGAGAAGAAGGCCAAGGCCATGGAGGCTGCGAATTCGGCTGCCGCACGCATCGCGGCCCGCCCGCTGTTCATTGCGCTGGACGGCGTGACCGACCCGCAGAACCTGGGTGCCGTGATTCGGTCGGCAGCCGCATTCGGCGCCAACGGCGTGATTCTGCCCGAGCGTCGTTCCGCTTCGGTGAACGCCGCAGCATGGAAGGTATCCGCTGGCGCAGCGGCCCACATGCCGGTGGCTCGCGTGGTGAACCTGACCAAGGCGATCGAAGGCCTGAAGGAGCGCGGCTACTACGTAATCGGCCTGGACGGCGGTGGCGACAAGCTCGTGGGCGAAACCGGTTTTGAGACCGATCCGCTCGTGGTGGTGCTGGGATCGGAAGGCAGTGGCCTGAGCCGACTGGTGCGCGAATCCTGCGACGCGATTGCCGGCATTCCGATCAGTTCGTCCGTCGAATCGCTGAACGCTTCGGTGGCCGCGGGCATCAGCCTGTACGCCGTGTCCCGCGCCCGTCGCGAGGGCGCCGAATCGGCTCAGTAAGCTAAGCAGCCAAACAAAGAGGTCCGCCAGCGATGGCGGACCTCTTTTCGTTTATGCCACAGAGAGCGTTTGGGTGAGCGCGTGGGACTCGCCGGGTTCAAGTCTTACCGCGTGTTCGCGGCATGCGGCGGCCTCGCAGCATACGAAGTGACGCCATTCCTCGTTGACGGAATCATTGACCAGCACGCCGTACGGTTCGGCGGGGTTCCACACCACGGTTTGCGCAGAGCCGGACTTGGCAACATGAATCGTGCGGCCAAAACCTTCGTCATGCAGTTCCACTGCGGCAGTCGAGGCATATACACGATCCACCGGGCCATCGAACGTCACGGCCTCGCCCGGCTGCTCACACGGCGCAAAACCATTGGTCGCATCCTCGTAATGTGCGTGCTCAAGACCGGTGAGGCGAATCTGCGAGACATCGCTGACGCGGAAATACGTATGCAGTGCGGCTTCATAGGAGAACGGCGTGGCTCCAGTGTTGGTCACTGTAAGCGTCATGGTAAGGGTATCGGCAACGTGCACCTCATAATCAGCACGGAAACTGGGCACGGCACCCCCCTCGAACCAAGGCAGCATATCGGAAGGCACATCAGCCTCGGTCAGGCTGTAATGCGCATAGCTATTGCTGAAAGACTCAGTATCAAGATGCCACTGCCTGGTACGAACGAATCCATGATTCGGCTTTTTGCCAAGACCATGGCCGTCGGCAAAGCCGGGCCCAAACCACGGGAATATCACCGGGACGCCGCCACCCAGCGGCCTACCTTCAGCAACCACCACCGAAGAAGGTGCAAACACTACATCCGTGGCCTGGCTCAGCGGCCGCCAGCGCAGCAGATGCGCGCCGTGGTCGCTGATGGTGGCGGAACCTGCGGAATTGTCGATGTTGCGAAACACGAAATCAGTCATTACCTCTCCTCAAATATCGGAAAATAGCGCTGCGGTTTATCAGCGCTGGGCCGACTACTGTCGGGTAAGCCCAAGTTCAGCGAGGAACGCGACCGTCTGCTCCTTGGTTTTGAACACGGCGGTATTGCCGAGAATACGCTCGCACACGCTGCCAAGTTCTTCATGAACGGCTTGATGAATGGCCGCTCGGTCACGATTGCCGTTCAGTGCGGCGGTCAGCTCGTCCCATTCCAGCGTGAACTCACTCACCGATGCGGGTAACGGCTGGCCCTCGGCCAAGGCGTTCTCAAGCTGGGCAAGTTGATCGACCAAACGTCCGGGCAGAATAAACAGACCTTGCGCTTCGATGAGGCCAATAGGCTCCTGCTTGATCGGCCAGAATTCGGGATGCGCGTGGAACACTCCCTCGGGGTATTCGCTGCTGACGGCATTGTTGCGGAAAATCAAGCTCATCTCGTACCCGCGATCCGTAATGATGGCACTTGGAGATACGGCGGATTGACGATTACCATCCGCGTCATGGCTGGCGATGTTCGCTGCACTATCGTCAAACTGCTGCCAAGCGAGTCGAATCATATCGCTGATTTCCACGATGGCATCGCGATTGCGAGACACCACACGTACGGCGGTACCCGGCCAGTCGAGGATCTCAACCACGGCATCTGGATAGCCGTTCATGTGGAATGTGGCCCAAGCGGCCGCCTTGTGCATGGGCAGATGCTCGCCGCCGCCCTGATAGTGATCATGAGCCAGCACCGATCCGCCGATACGCGGCAGAGCGGCGTTGCAGCCCAGGAAGTATCCGGGGAATCGGTCAACGAAGTCCAGCAGATGGCCGAAGGTATCGCGGTCAACGTGCATAGGCGTGTGCTCGGTGTTGACGCAAATGCCATGCTGGTGGAAGTAGCCATATGGAGAGAACTGCCAGAACCACGGTTCGCCGCCCAACGTGACCGGCACTGTGCGCAGCGTACGTTTGTTACGGCCCGCGAAACCTTCGTTCTCATGGCATATCGTGCAGGAAGGGTAGCCACCCGCCACGCTATTGCCGGCTGCAGCCTTCTTCATGTTCTTGAATTCCGGCTTGGCGAGATTGATGGTCACGGTGACGCCATGCGAATCAAAGCGCGGATTTTTGTCGAGTACGGCTTTCTTGACGTAGTTGTTGGCCACGCTGTAGTCGTAAAACCAGCGCATGGCCTCCATACCATCGTTGGATTGTTCAACGGCCACGAACCGATCCTGTACAGCGGACGGGCTGGCGGACAGCAGACCCATCACCACATCGGCGTATCGTGGCCCTTCTTCAGGCTCGAATAGGCCAGCGGCAACGCATGATTCGCGGAAGCGGCTCAACAGTTCGTCCGGCGCGGTGTCGTCTGTGGTCTCTCCGGTCGGGCGGTACGAATCCAGCTCAAACAGTTCAAAAATGCGATTACGGGTCCAATCCGCATCGCGCGGGTCAAGGTTAAGATGCTTGCCGGCATAATCGACCAGTACGTCGATGCTGGCATACACGTCGTTCAGGCTGCTGACGGTGTTGTCTGTTGCTTCGTTGCGAGACATTGGTTCGTCTTTCTGCTTATTGTTAATTACCCTAACAATTAATAATTATAGACGACCCACGGTCAACGGCACACGCGATCCACACACATAAGAAACCGCACCTCCGATCATCGAATCTGAATTACTTCAGTCCAACAATCGGGGCGCGGTTCACAGGGTCGAATATATAAATCCGCTTAATGGCTCCACACCGCCGCGTCAGGATCGTCGTCGGGGTTGTAGCCGTCGTCGTCCAGGCCGCCGTAAGTGGTCTCATCATCGATGACGCCGGAATCGGCTTCTTCGTTGAGTTCGGCAAGCGCCTTGGAATCGAGCTTATAGTTCGGCAAGACGTTTTCGATATAGCTAGTCACAGCCTCGCCCATCGGCACGTCGTGGCCGGCCTTCTCCGCCAAGAACCAACGATGGTCAAGCACCTCGTGGAAGAACTGCGCCGGCTCGATCTGCGAACGGTACTCACGCGGAATCATGCGAACCGTTGGCTCGTACACTTCGCGCATCCAATCGGTGGCCACGATTTCGAGCTCCTCGCCGTCACGCCATGTGGAGGCGCGGTAGGCATCGAGATCGTTGAGCAGGCGGCGGGCCTGGTTCTCCTGCACGTCCAAACCAGTGAGACGCAACAGCTTGCGGTTGGCGTAACCGGCATCCACCACACGCGGGCGGACCAGCACGCGCTTGCCGTCCTCGGCGGTCTTCATCTCCAGCTCGTCCACGTCGAAGCCCAGGTCGTTGAGCTTGTTGACGCGCTGCTCGATCTTCCACATCTCATCCGGGCCGAACTTGTCGGTGTCGGTCAGGGCGCTCCACAACGAGTGGTAGCGGTCGACCAGACGGTTGCCCACCTCGATCTCGTCCACGTCGCTCGGCAGCAGACGGCCAGAAGCCAAATCCATCAATTCACCGATGATGTTGGTGCGAGCCAAGTCGATATCGTATTCACGCTGGCCATCGGTAAGCTGCACCTGCAAATCACCGGTTTCGGCGTCCACCAGGAAGGCGGAAAACGCGTCGGCATCGCGCAGGAACAGGACGTTCGACAGCGACACATCGCCCCAGTAGAAGCCGGCCAAGTGCAGGCGAACCAGCAGCACGGCAAGGGCGTCGATCAAACGCTCGGCAGTATCCGGCTGGAGATTGCGGGCGAACAGCGCGCGGTACGGCAGTGAGAACTTCAGATGCTTAGTGACCAGAATCGCTTCCAGCGGTTCGCCGTTGCGGTCATGACGACCGGTGACCACGGCAATCGGGGTGACGGTCGGCAACTCGAGCTTCTGCAGTCGGCGCAAAATCTCATACTCGCGCTCGGCCACCTGACGGGTGATCTCTTTCATGGCGTACACCTCGTCGCCCACGTGCACAAAACGCACCACGTGGCGGGAGATGCCTCGCGGCAGGTTGGCCAGCAGGTCCTCGGGCCAGGTGGCCAGGGGCTTATGCCAGGGCAGCGTGAACATCTTCGGGTTCGAGCTGGCGGCGGTGATCTTCAATGCTTGCGGCTCAGCTGAACTGGCATGTTCGTCTTCGGCTTTGACGGACGTGGCCTTCAGCGCGCGCGGATCCATCTGGGGCAAATCGTTCAACTCCATGTGTTCGATTTTACGTGGTGCTTGGGAAGTGCAGCGAGTAGCGGCGACTTCGGCGCGTTATTCTCGCATACGAACAAATCTCATACTGAATCAGAGACAATAATGATGACGCTCTCAGCTTATCCAGCACAACTCATTGCACATCATTTGATAGGGATTGCTGCGAGAGCTGCATCTTTAGGCCATCGACTTTTAATTCCAAACGTCTGATATAAAGCGCCTGTCGACGGATAATCAAATCACGCATATCATTTCCACCGGTTCCATGGTTACCTTCATTCGTGCGACTGGAAGTAACCTCAGAATCGGGGAGATTCACTCTGTCTACCGTGCCTGGATCTTCTATTCGTATTGTCTTCCTCCAACGATGCATGCACCATTCAATACGCTTTTCGCCTATCGACTCAGGACCGAGCCCCGCTTCGCGGAACAGCACAGTGGGAGATTCACCATTTTCAGCACTCGAAACGCATTCACGCTTGAACCACTCTGCATATCGGATACGTGAACCAGTAATACTTGACTGCAAGCAGCGAAGCCAGATATTGTGCTTGTTCCGGAGAGAATCGTTCGTCGCTCATGCTTACTTTTTCACTTCATTGTGCAATCATCGGTATGTGATTTGCCGGCCGAATTGACGTCCCGTATGCGGCGCCTCATGCGCAATCTGAACAAAATGAACGCAACAAGTAACATGAGCCCCGCTGCCGCGGCAATGCTGCCTACGGCGGCACCCGTACGACTGATAAGGCCAGGATTGCCCGGCTCCTCGCTCGGGTTATTTTCGGGCGGGACAACAGGAGTTCCAGTGCTAAATTTCGGCTCTACTGTGATGTTGAGATCAGCGGATGTGTCTCCACTGCCAGGAATCGAGATGAGGAACGGATCACAGTCGTATGCTTTGTTGGCTTTCGCCGAGCTCGTGCGGGAGACCAGATATAGGCCGAGCGGCAGATTCTGGAAAGTGAGCTGACCAGCTACGTTAGTGGTGCCGGAATGCTGGTACAGCTTGTTTTTCACCGCGTGCGTAGCGAGCTTCTTGGCAGCATCGTGATATTCACTTGATGTCAGGCGTTCCCAATCGGCAGTGAGGCCGGAAAAATCGCCGACGGTTTTATATGAGGAGACGCTGCCATCATTGTTCGTTGTGACGGTGGCGACGCGCACGATGGAATAGGTATCGCCGGCAAGCAATTTGGGCGAAGCCGTGTCTCGGCCCCATACGGCATTGATGGTGAGAGCGCCGAAAGAATCAGCTTGCGCATACGGCACCATAGAGCCGAAGGCTGCAAGAACAGTGAGGACGATAGTAACGGCGGCGGCAATCATGGCAGCAATGCGCGCCGCACCATATTCGTTTCCGCTATGCAGGTCTAACATGTCTGCCCGGTCCTTTCCGCCGTGATGAATGTGATTGGTTATTTGTACTGTCTGGCTGAGGAGGCAAGTAACCGTCCGGCTCGATATCCGCAGAGTCCGAATCACCAGATGCGACCTTGGCGCTCCCACTCTGTCGGCGTCGCCGCTCATGACGCTGCCATAAATGCCATGCGATGAGCAAGGCAATCAGTGCAAGAGACGGCAACAAGTACTGCAGCGGAATGTCCACGTGGAACGTGGATCTGGCGTCATCCTGCTGCTGCGGCGCGTATGGGATGCGATGGCCACGCACCAGCAGCCGATGCGTATTGACCGCATACGGCGTACAAGTGATGAGCGTGACCAAATCCTTGCCGGGCTCAATTGCCAGTTGTTTGGTATCGGTCGGCAGAACGGTAGTGATCTTATCGACCTGATACGCATACGTGTCTTTAAGTATTGTGATGTAGAACTTGTCGCCTTTTTTCATAAGGTTCAAGTCCGTGAACAGTTTTGCCGTGGGCAAGCCCCGGTGGCCAGACAGCGCCGCATGAGTGGACGCGCCACCAACTGGCAGTGAGGTCTGTTCGAGATGTCCGATGCCGGATTGCAACACTTTCTCGGAAGTGCCGTGATAAATCGGCAAGGTCTCCTCGAGCTTAGGCACAGTGATGTATCCCATCATGCCGTCACCGTCAATATTGAGCAGACTGTTGTATTCCTCGTCCGTGGATGCGGAATTGACGGCACTGGCAAGAGCGTCGGTCTCTCCTGCATCGTTCTGGGCGAGCTTTTCGTTATAGGCGTGCGCAGCATCCAGCACCTTCTGGTACTGTTCCTGGCTCAATGCTTCAACGCTGGCGTCGTAGTTATTTACGGCGCGGCTGGCGTTGCGCATAATGAGGAAGTTGCTGATCGTCGGATAGAACAGAATGAGCATTCCACCGAGAATGACCAGTAAGGGCAGGATGTTGCGCAGTCGTTTCATCGAGCGTTCTTTTCGCGAGGAAACCGTGTTGTGGGCGTAGCGGGTGTGTGCCCTTCACACCCAAAACACGGCCATGCTCGTCAGGCGTTCTTGCACTTGAGAGTCCAGGCAACGCCGAGCGCGATGACCAGCACACCAATCACCGTGAAGGCGATGGTACCCATGCCACCAGTGCCAGGCAGGATAGCACCGGACTTGTTCTGGACCGGGATGACACCGTTCGATGCGGTCTGGTTGTAGTTGCTGCCATTGTTGTTGTCGTATTTGATGACGACGGTGGCATCCGTGGTGTCAGTGCCGTTGTTCTGGCCTTCAACCTTCACGCCGATGGCGCTGGCGAGCTTGTTGTAGCCGGCCGGCGCTTTGGTCTCGGTGAGCGTGTACTCGCCGTTCTCCAGTCCCTGGAAGACAACCTTACCGTTTGCAGGAGTGGTGATAGTTGTAGTAGTACCTGTCTCACCAGCCTTAGCCACACGGTATACAGCGTTCGCGGTCTCACTACCGGCAGCGACTTGCACGAAGCTAATAGCGGTGCCGTTCTTAAGTGCGAGTGTGAACTCAGCACCAGCAAGTCGAGTAGCGGCATTATCGTACTTGTCACCAGTGTACTTATCGACGGTGAAGCCATAAGTGAAGACGCGAACCTTGCTGGGTTCGGACTCACCGGTGCCATTGGTGCTCGGGTCGTTGGAGTACTGAATCTTTGCGGAGTTGGTGTTACCAGCACCGCCCACAACAGCATTCTCGTTCAGCGTGGCCGTGTAGGTGACGGTGATCTTCTTGCCGGCATTGGCCTGCTGCTTGTTCTTGAAGTCATTCATGGCGACAGTAAGCGTATTGTCGGGGGCCGTAGGAGTGGTGACGGTGTAGTCAGTGCCCACGGTCAGTGGAGCAGCCACACCGTCGACCGTAACGGAAGTGACTCGTTCAAAGGTGAGGCCCTTAGACAACGTATCCTTGAAGTTGAAGGTGTAGGTGTCATAGGCGGACATGTCCGGGATGGTGGAAGTCAGGGTGAATGTCAGGGTATCACCGATCTTCGCGTCGGTGGCGTCCTTACCAGTACCGTCTACCTGTACCTTCTTGTCGACGGTAGGCAGGTCTCCCTTAATGTTGGCAGTCACATTGGTGCGGTCAACGGAAACTAGCGTGGCGTATTGACCACTGGCGTTGGCCAAAGTCGCACCCGGCACAGCGACCACGTAGTAGCCGTAGTCGAGACCATTGAACGTCGCAGTGTAATTACCGTTCGTGGCACCGGTAGATACCGTAGCGGTCGCGGCAGCCTTGATGTTGTTGGTCTTGGCCTGCGCCCAGTTCGATGCCTTGGTAGCGAAAGCAGCCAAGTCTTTTCCAGTCAGCTTGGATACGTAGTCGTTTGCTTTATCGTTGACGTTCGCGTCGGTAACATCAGTTAGTCCGGAAGCAGTGGAGTCCTTGAAGAACGGCTTCCACTCGTCAGTCAACGTGTAGGAGACAGCCTTGCCGTCACCGCTCACGGTGGCGGAGAACATCTTGTAGGCGTTCACGGTCTTACCGGCGAACTTCGCGTCAGTAGTGCTGACCGTCAGCGTGGCAGTATCCGCTGCGTTGGCCGTGGCGACTGTCGTCGCAGCCAATCCAAATACGGTGGCAATCGCCGCGGCGGCAGCGAAAACCTTTTTCATCAGTGATTTCATTACTGTTCCTTCCTCTAAATGGAAATCTTTTCTGTTTGGCATGTACGGTTTGTCTATGTGGTCGTCACGCGGCATGGGCACCTCGCTTTCGTATACGGCTGGAGCCCGAGCGGACTGTGCCGGATTGAACACGTTGATTACGCACGTACCAGACCACGCCAGCTCCCATAAGCAGCAAGCCGAACATCAGGAACCACATCGTGCCCGCGCCTCCCGTATCCGGAAGCAACGCCGCATTGGTAACAATGGCCACGCGTTCCTTGGTGTTGTAGGAGACCGATACTTGGTATCCGGCCTCCGCGGGCTTGATGGTCTTGGTGGTATCGCCGTCCTTATAGGTCACGGCGGTTTCTTCCACGGTGTACGTGTAGTAACGCACGATGTCCTTGCCGTTGGCATCCTGTCCATCCACGAATGCGACCGGCAGTCCTTGAATCACCTTGCGCCAGGTGTTGCTCCAGGAAGAGGCATCGGAGGAGTCCAACGTCACCGTCCATGGATTCTTCTGCGTCACGGTTGTGCAATCCGCGCCGAAGCATTGAATCGTCTGCGGCGTCACCGTATTGCCACTGCCATCGGTATAGTGCGCGGCGATCTTCAGTTCGACCGACTGCGGCCGTTCGAGGTTGCCGTCCTTCCATACCTTCTGGACGGTCAGGTCAATGGTTCGGCAACCGTCCTTGCCGCACGGGTCCTGGCCGTCGTCTGGTTCGGGGGTGAGTCCGCCGTTGTTGTCGGTCACGGTCGCGTCGAGCATGAGCACGGCCTTGGCCGGGGACTGGTAGGCATCGAGCTTCGTCTTGGTGCTGCCGTCCGTGGAGTCGACCACGGCGTCCTTAATGCCGACCCAAGTGGTGCCGGCGTCGCCGGATGCGGAGCTGTGCACAGCGCTGCTGTCGTACGTGTTGACCACGTCGAACAGCTTCACTTCCCAACGATCGAGTCCGGTGTTCAGCGCATCGTCTGCCGTGTTCTTCTGCGAGAAGATCTTGTTGCCGTCCTGTGCGGAGGTGCGGGCCTCACTAGCGTTCGCGGCCGCCTTGCGGTAAATGCGATAGGTGTTGTATGCCTTGTCGCCGTTGCCGTCATCGACCGGTCCGAGGATGTCACTCATGGTGTTGAAGTCCCATACGGACTTGAGTTTGGTGTTCGAGAACGGGTCGACCAGTCCGCTGGCACCGCGGATCGTGTCGGCGTAGACCATGTGGTCATCTGCCAGCACGCCCTCGTCGTTCAGTCCGGCGAAGCCGCCCGTGTAGCCTGTGGAAAGATCCTTCACACCGTCGGTATCCTGAGTTGCCCCTCCGCCGAACACGTCATAGCCACTGGCGATGCCCGTTACGGTGGACTGTTCCACGCGAGTACGGTTGCCCTTGATGAGCTGGACGGTCAGGTTGCTGCCCGACCCATCCATATCAATGCCGTCTTTGCTGCAAGGCAGTTTGATGACACTATCGCCGATGGTGACAATCGCCACGTCGGTCTGCTGCTGGTTTTCATCATCAGCCTTGGACAGAGCGACGCTCACCTTCAGTCCGAACAGGTTCACGTACAGCACGTCGCCTTCCGAAAGCACCTTGAGATCGAATACCTTGCCGAAGATGGCCGGGAACCACTTGCCCAAATTGATGACGCCGACCTGTTCCGCCTTGTCGAGGTACAGGAGCTTGACCAACGCGTTCACCACTTGCAGCAGCAGTTCCACAAGTACAGAGTTGACCTTCGCGTCAACCAAATAGGCACGGCTGGTTTCACCGACGAATCCGCCGGCAATCTCACCGCTAGTGACCTTCTTGAGATTGTCAGACGTGCAACCCTTCACCCTGGCCAAATCCACGTATCCAACAAAACCGCCTGCGACCTTGCGTCCGGTAGCCTTGTCGGTGGCTTTGCCGTAATTGTCGCCATGGTGTGTGGCGGTGACGGTATAACCGTCCAGGATGCCGGTGACGCGCGAATCGCCAACGTGCGAGCCCCAGATGTCAAGTACGCCAGCCGTGGCACCAAGCAGGTTGAGCGCATCCGTGCCGAGTTGTGCATTGTCGGCGGCGACCGTGCCGGATTTGCCAAGATGCCCGATGAAGCCGCCCACGTAGTTCACGCCGGTCACACTGTTGAGGTTGGTGACCGCAGACTGCTTCACAGAGCCATTGATCAGTCCACCGCCGAAGCCACCGGCCGCACCGGTGTAACGCTTCGAGTCAAGCATGCCCTTTGTGGTGGAATCATGGGCGACAATCTGGATGCCGTCGCTCACGCCGTTGACCTGACCGTCATAGATGAAGGTGCGGAATGCTTCGAGCACGCCCACGTTGCCGACCTTGAGCAGTTTGAGCAGCAGGTTGGTATCCTGCTTATCGCCGGCCTCGCCGCCGCCGACGGAAGCGACGCTGGATATATCAGCAAGACCAAAGAAGCCACCGGCGTATTGCCCGCCTTCAACAGCGCGCAGCCCGTTAACAGTAAGAGAAGCCGGGTCATTGTTCGGATCCGCTTCACTGCCGGTGCCTTTGGCGGAATCCTTGTCACCGAGGATCGCGGCCTGCAACGAACCAGCGAAACCGCCGGCGTTCAGGGCATACTTGGTTGTGGTATTACCATTATCGTCCTTGCTCTCATATGCGCCATTGACCGTGTATCCCCATGCCGGGTCATCCGAGCTCACATGTGCACCGCGAATCGTCGTAACCGTGGCCTGCAATACGCTGACCAGGCTTGCCGGGTTCGATACCAGCGAGTCGAGGATTCCTTGCAGGAATCCCTCGGACGCATTGGTGTCCACATCCGCAACCGCACCGGCAGTGGCCACGCCGATAAATCCGCCGACATTGTTGCGCCCTTCCACCTTGCGCAGGTTGGAAACGTTGGCACCGGCAGCGGTGACACCCTCGACAAGCTTCTGGCCGTTCTGGTCGAGATCGCCCCAGATCTGGCCACCGACCGCGAGACCGGCATAGCCTCCGGCATTACCGGTACCGTGCGTGATGTCTTCACCGGTGGCCACGACCTTCATACCCTTGCGGTAGCCGGCCACGCTCGAAGATTTGACGACGGGCACAAATACCTGTGCCACGTCGAGCATCTGTCCCAAATCAAGTTTGATGCCTTTGTCGCCGAATAGTTGGATAGAGCCGAACGAGGATGCCGAGCCGGATTCCATCGTGCCCGCATAACCGCCTGCCGCACGCATGGCAGAGACGGTCTTGACATCCATCGACTGACCATCGGTGATCGTGCCGGTGCGCATCAGACCGACGTGTCCGCCGGCGACGCCGGAATCATGCAAGTTCGCGCCAGTCTGATACTCCGCACGACCGGCGACGACGTTGAATCCGAAGATGTAGGATTCGAGGAACTTGTCCAGGGAATCCTGATCAGTAACAGAGCCCGCACCATCGCCCGTAGCCACCTCGGTAAATTCCTTGCCATACGCACCGTACTTGCCGATGTTGTCGACCCACGTCTTCCATTGGTCGTAGCTCATATTGCGCAAAGGACCAGTGACCTTCGAGTGCTCCTCGGTCGGGTAGACCACAGACAGCACGCCAGCGAGATTGCCGGCCTTGATGAGACCGCCAAGCAAAGAGAGCGAACCGCCTTGAGCGGTATCGGCCGCCTCCATGAAGCCGGTGTAACCGCCGGCGATCTCGGCACCGTATACGCTGCGGATGCGCGCGGCGTAGGCTACGCGCTGCGGCCCGTTGTATTTGCCGTCGGTATTCTCCTGCTTCCACGCTGCTGTGTTGTTGCCCCAGATATGACCGCCACGATTACGACCTGCATAGCCGCCGGCCATGCCGCGGCGTGTGGTCGTATCCGATGCCGCCTGGGCACGCACCGCGCCGCCGCACACTGCGGCATCGGTCGAGCTGTTGCGAATCGTCGGCGTGAAGTCCTGCACGAGCGAGAGCAGGTCGTCGAGGTTGACAAGCTTCTTGAGCACGCTGCCGTCACCAAGCACGTTCGCCACGGCTCCCGGCTGCATGGCGCCCACGTAACCGCCGGCCGAAACCTGGCCGATGATGTATACGAACTCATGAGAGCTCGAGTCCTGAATATGGCCGCCTTCGATGTCTCCGGCGAAACCACCAGCCATACCCAGTGGATCGGGCTCATTGTTGGCATTCCTATGATCTGCGGTGCTGGCCAGAACGGAGTATCCGCCGATGCCGCCAGTCACATCGGAGTGTTCAATCGTCGAGACGACGACATCCAGCACACTGAGTACATCGTTGAGATTGACGTTCTGGCCGAGCAGTCTCAGGCCACCGCCCACAGCTGCCGCAGAGCCGATGTCCATTTTGCCGATGTAACCGCCGGCGTATCGCGCAGCGGTGACTGCATATGTGCTGTCTTTGCTCAGATAGGTGTCATTGATTGATCCGGCGGTTTCCAGATTCTTCGGTGCCTTGACATCAGTACGGCGCAGTTGGGTCACACTGGAATGGGACACCTGCACACCGGAACCGTATCCGATGTAGCCGCCGGCGGAACCGGATTGCGTATCGGACTGATCAAATCGGGTGGCGGAAACGGTGAAGCCGGGATCATCCGGGTCGGAAATCTTGTTACCGCTAGTTGCCTCCACGGTGGTGGCATCGGAATGCACACCCGCGTAGGAGATGAATGGCACATAGCCCTGCACCACCTGCAACAGGTTGGCGAGATCCACCGTACCGAATTTGCCGAGCAAACTCAGGCCGCCGTTGCCAGCCGAAGCGAGCGCACCGGAGACAACCTTGCCGCCGAAACCACCTGCGTATGCGCCGCCAGTCACATGGTCAAGGTTGACAACGGCCACGGGGTTGGTTTGCACGCGGGACTGTACACCGGCCAGCGTTGAGTCGTTCTTGAGATCGGTTTCGGAGAACTGGTTGACCTTGCCGCTTTGGAAGTTTCCCGCATAGCCGCCCGCGATATCGCCTTCGACATAACCGCCGTTGACGTACGTCACGGTGGTATCCGTATAACTTGGAATCAGATACGGTACGGCACCGAGCAGGTCGTTCACGGACAGCAGGCCGCCGTTGATCAGGCCATCCAATACGCTGGAATCTTTTGCGTTGCTGAGCGCGTCGGCGAGGCCGCCGGTGGTGGAGAAGCCCACGAAACCGCCTGCCACACCATCGGACGTGCTGGTATCGGCTGTGACCGATTTGAGGTTTGTCACATGGCTTTCCCGGGTCTTGGTGCTGTTGGCCTGACCATAGAAACCGCCTGCAGCGTAATCGGTTGTTTCGTTGTTCTCGTTCTTGCCGGTTGCCGCAACCGTGAATCCGCCAGAGATGCCGTTCACGTTCGATGCAGTGACTGCAACCGAAGAATATTGGGCAACCGATAGCAGACCGGAAAGCTTGATAAGCCCAAGCACATTGAGACCGCCAGCGCCGATGGCGTCGCCTGGTCCAGAGAAGCCAATAAAACCGCCGGCTTCTCCCCTGGCCGAGACCGTGGCCAGATTGGTAAGGTTCGTGTTGGTCACGTCGCCGCCGGTGGCGCATCCGATGGCACCGCCTGCATAATATGAACCAGCCGTCACTGTCAGGCCGGATTCCGGAGCGGTGACAGACATGTTCTCCACGGTGAACGCGGCAAACTGGTCGAACTTCTTGAGCGTGGCAATATCGCCAATTTTCACCACACTGTTGAGCAACCCAGCTACCGTTGTCGGTTGCAGATTGCCGGCGATGCCACCCGCGTAGGAGCCCGTGGCCGTGACCGATTCAAGGCCTTCTATGGTGGTGGAACGCTGCTGTGGGAAGTCACGATGATTGTTGTACTTCCAGAATGTGAGTTTTTGAAGGCGGTTCTGCGAGGAATCACCGATCACCGTACCCGAACCTTCGCCCACAAGGCCGCCCGCGTAATCACCGCCGGCAGCAACTGTGAGGGAACCCTTCATTTGTGTACCGAGAATCGCAGAAGGATTCACACCGACGATGGATAGCAGTTCTCCTGCACCGTTATTGCTGCCGCTCAGCAATTTAGTCACAGCCTTGGTGAGCTGTTTCAACAGCGATGCCTTCGTGGTATCGTCCGTACCGAGTTCCAGGCCCCATCCCACGGAGGCGAATCCGGTGAATCCTCCGGCGTGGGATCTGTCGGCAGTCACGGCGACCGAAGCCGTAATCGAATTATTGACAGCATAGGCATTGGCCATGGCACCGTTGAAGCCGCCGGCGTAGTCTTCGGCCTGCACGGTGATCTTATCGTCACCGTTTACCGTCAGGCCACTGTTTTCGATGAGGCTCTGCGGACGCAGCGCAGACAGCAAGTCGACGCCAAGCGAGTTAATCAGACCGCCCACGTTGCCGTTGCGACTTACTCCGGCAAAACCACCGGCATATTGCGTTGCCCGCACGGTGAAACCATTCGTGCTCGTCACCGAAGAGTTCTCAATGATTGCACCAATCTGCGCACCGACAAAGCCGCCGGCCTGCGGGTTGTCCTTGTTGCCGATCACCACGTTCTCTTTGAACCCGTTCACCGAACTATTCGAGATAACCGGGTTGTAGTAGCCAACCGGAATCAAGGCATTCAGCCCGAGCGTGCCGGACAGCAACCAGTCCACCAAATCACCCAGCCCGAGGAACGGGATGACGTTCAGAATCCCCGAGAGTACCTTGGTGAGCGTTCCTACGATGCCGGAGACTGCATCGTATCGGGTTGCGCCCTCAACATATCCCACGAAACCACCGGTCATACGGCTTACGCTAGATACCGAAACATCTGCTACCTCGCAGTCCGTAACCTTGGTGTCCCCGTAGATACGGCCGGCAAATGCACCCGTGGCGAGGTTGGAAGGATTGTCTTTGTGCAGGGTGAGCAGACCTTGAAGATTGAGGTCAAGATCTACTTGTCCGAATGTCAATAGTTTTAACGCCTTCAACAGTGCGTCGAGCAGTGATCCCACTGCCGAAGTGAGCATACCGAGCAAGGTCGCCGGAATATACGATTCACTCGTATGATTCGCCACCGACACATCCTGCAGCTTGAGGTTCGACACCACGGCCGTACCGGCGCTGCCCAGACTGCTGCTGTTCATCACGGTCTTGTTCGTGATCGAGGCGAAGAAGCCGATGCCCTGCTGCTTGCTGACATCCAGCTGGTCGCCTTTGATATTAGAGACCATATCTTTCTGATTGACGACCACATGGCTGATGACCGGCCGAGCTGCGGTAGCGTGAACCACGCTTGCGCCATCGGCACCAACAGCCTTCCACAGGCTGGCTGCGGTGTCGCCGTCATTGGAGACCGCACCGAGCATAGTGCCGGAGAACATGAGCGGAGTCCACTCAGTGTTGTTGGTATCTGCCGCGTTCTTGGACAGGTCGATGTCACGGAAAATCAGGTAGTTGGCGTCTGCGGAATAGGTCAGGCCGGTGTTGGCAGCGGAGTAGTCCTTTTGCGTGCCATCAGCACCCACGCCGTAATACTTGGTGCGGGTCCTGTTGACGATTAACGCCGTGCATGCCAGCAGTGAACTGTCGTGGTCGGAGGCATCAGCATCGCGCAAAGTATCTGAACTGGAGAGATCGGCGTCACCGGCGTATTCGGAAGACGGCGTGCCGTCCACCCACTGATAATTGAGGGGTCCTTGTCGCGTGCAAGTCTGCGTGACCTTGTTGATGCGGCCAATAACCTTCTTACCAGAACCAATCGCACGCAGCTGCTGCTCGTTACCAATCAGGATGTAGGTCTTGCCGTTGATCTCCTTGGTGACCTGACCCTCAAAGTCACGGCCGCCAAGCGCCGTCGCGGCGACCTGCACATTGGCCTTCGCCGGCGATTGATCCGTCGCATTTGAGGAATCGTTCTTGGCATCTTGAGAAGAAGCATCGTTTGGAGCCTGCGTTTGGGCTCCATCATTAGCGGAATTGCCAGCGGTAGCTTCTGCTGAGTCGTCCGCCTTATTGTCTGTCGCACCATTTGAGGATTCGGAAGAATCACCAGTAGTAGAAGATGAAGGAGATGAATCCTGCTGTGCGTCTTGATTCGTTTCGGAAGGTGTTGGCGCACCGTTTGATGTATTGGCCTCTTCTGACGTCTTATTGTCAACGTTGACATTGCGAGCAGAAGGAGCAGCTACGACAGTATTACCCCCCCCCCGAAATTACGGCGTTAGGAGAGCTACTCACATTGTCTATATTCTGAGCATATGCTGCAGGCACCATGCACACGATGGACAAGGAGACAGCAATAACCGAAGCAAGGCAACGCTTCAAGGCATGGCGCTGCCGTCCAGGTTCCTGTTCTGCTCCTCCGTTAAACCCGCAACGGACGAACTTCAATTTCGAGCCCATTGTTTCCCCTCATAGATTCGCAATCCCCTTTTCGGGAGGTTACTGCATACGATCATATCACCTCTCTAGGAAGAAGTTGACAAAAGAACAAAAAACGTTCATTTGCGGGGGCCGGTTAGCGTATGTCTTTCTGGGCAAAAAGAAAAGCCCCGCAGCTATGCAGGGCTTTTCCAACGAGGTCATAAGAGAGGAAGAGAACGACCCCGTTTAATGGTTGACGAAGCTTTAGGACCTCGCCAAGTATCTACTAGTTCAGACGCAGCTCGGTGGACGGTGCGAACAGGTGCATCTTTGCCGGATCAATCTTGATCTTGACCGTGGCACCAACCTGCGGCAGAGCGCGCGGGTTCACACGAATCGTGGTGAGCTTGTTCTGATCGGACATGACCTGAGAAGCCTCAGCTGCGGAGCCATCGGTGACGATGTTGCCGTAGATGTAGCCATCGGAGCCCAGATCCTCGACGTTGACGACCTTCAGGGAGAAGGCGTTCGGGTCATCAGCCGGAGCCAGGCCAGCGTCCTCAGGACGGAAGCCGACCACAATCTGGCCGTTGTCCTCCGGAGTGAGCTTGGCGACGGCATCAGCCGGCAGATCCACGGTGTCCTCACCGATCTTCGCCTTGCCGTTGACCACCGGGTGGGTGTTCAGGTTCATCGACGGGGAGCCGATGAAGCCGGCGACGAAGACGTTGGCCGGACGATCATACAGCTCGGTCGGAGCACCGACCTGCTGCAGGATACCGAGCTTGATGACGGCGATGCGATCGCCCATCGTCAGAGCCTCGGTCTGATCGTGGGTCACGTACAGGGTGGTGACACCCAGCTGGCGCTGCAGAGCAGCAATCTGGGTACGGGTCTGGACACGGAGCTTGGCGTCCAAGTTGGACAGAGGCTCATCCATGAGGAAGACCTTCGGCTCACGAACGATTGCACGGCCCATGGCCACGCGCTGACGCTGACCACCGGACAGAGCCTTCGGCTTACGATCGAGGTACTCGGTCAGGTCGAGGATCTCAGCGGCCTTCTCGACGCGCTTGCGGATCTCTTCCTTCGGAGTGCCGGCGATCTTCAGAGCGAAGCCCATGTTGTCGGCCACGGTCATGTGCGGGTACAGGGCGTAGTTCTGGAACACCATTGCGATGTCGCGGTCCTTCGGCTGCATCGTGGTGACATCCTTGCCACCGATGAGGATGCGGCCCTTGTTGACCTCCTCCAGGCCGGCGAGCATACGAAGGGTCGTAGACTTACCGCAGCCAGAGGGGCCGACGAGGACGAGGAACTCGCCATCCTTGATATCAAGATTCAGATCATCCACGGAGGGCTTGTCGTTGCCCGGGTAGATACGAGTGACGTGGTCGAAAACGACTTCTGCCATAATTACTAATCCTTTCAGAGGCAGGTACGTGCCTCACGATCCGTTGTAAAGGGATTTGTTCTTTACTGTGCTTCCGCCCTCGCTACCGACATACAACTTTGCTCTCGGAAACTGCAAGCTTCAGCGTTTACTTTTTTCCGGTTCAGTGAAGGTTCTCTTCGTTGAGCCAAGATTCACTATACACGGCCTTGCGACCAAGGCAAGTGGCGTGTCTGAAATGTAGGTAACATTTGAGCACTCCGCCATATTGTGTTGAGTGCTTCTCCCGTATGGAACGAAAATAAGAGCAACCAGGGTGCCTCGGGCAAGACGATGCTCCTCTATGCAGCGGAGGAATCTTTCTGGGCACGTACGATGAACGTGATCTCGCCACTACCCGGCGCATGCAACGTGGTACCGAACGCAATCGTGGAGCCGAACGCATCGATTACGGTGGAGTCCATCTCCAAAACCTGGGTACCATCGGGCACTCCGAAATACCATGCCATCCGCGTATCCAACGCATGCACGCGCACGGCGGCATCGTTCTCTACCAAACGCACCGCGTAATTATGTTCCAGAAAGTCATATAGCGACTGATGGCTGAAATCCTGATCGACCACCTTCGGGAACCGCGCCGCCGACAAGAACGTGATCACATGCTGCTTGAGCTTATCATCCACGTATCGCAGCCTCTCCAGTCGAACCAAGTCGGCATCATCCGGCAATCCCAGACGCTGCGCGGCCTTTGCGTTACGCACCACGGCATTGTCAAGCACCTTGGTGTCCACCGTATTGCCAAGATCGGCCTGTTGACGAAAAAAACCTCGAATATGGTCGCTAATCACCTCATGCTGGGACTCACCTTGCTTGGCGGTGCGAAATGTACCTCTACCCTGCTCTCGAACCAACAGGCCATCTTGAATCAAATCATCCACTGCATGACGCAGCGTGATACGACTTACCCCATACTGGTCACAGAGCTCCGGCTCGGGCGGCAATTGTTCGCCTGGATACATCGCCTGCGCACGCTGGCGAAGATTGTCCCTAACCGCAATATACTTCGGTACACCTTCCGCCATGGTTGTCCTCCTTGCCTTCCTTTACGACTGTACTGTGCCACGGATACACGAACCGCCGGGATTGGCAACCCATTCCCGGCGGTTCGCAGGCCGCCCTCCATATATCTGCAGAGCGGCCATGCACCGATTATTTCGCTTCTACGGCAGCCTTCTTCTTCTCACGCGCACTCATCGCAAACGATGCGGCATAGAACACCACGACCGAAGCGATAATACCAATGATGAGACCAATCTGACTACCCTTGCCGAACTGGCCAAGCAGAATACCAGCAACACCATAATCCGCATCAGAATATGTGGCATTCGCCATGCCGGTGTCGCCAAGCACAGGCAGCAGGAATAGCGGCAGGAATGTAATCGCCAAACCATTGACGAAGGAGCCAATCACCGCACCACGTACGCCGCCCTGTCCGTTACCGATTACACCGGTGGCGCCGCCGGTCATGAAGTGAGCCACAATACCCGGGATAATGATGGTGGAACCGGCCAGAGCCATGATTCCCATACCGACCACACCACCAACGAAGCTGGAGATGAAGCCGATAAGCACAGCATTGGGGGCGAAGGTGAAGATCATCGGCACGTCAAGGGCCGGCTTCGAGTTCTTCACGAGCTTCTCGGAAATACCCTTGAACGCAGGTACGATCTCACCGAGTACCACGCGCACACCAGCGAGAATGACAAACACGCCAGCAGAGAATGTGGCAGCCTGCAGGATGGAGAACACGATGAAGTTCTGCCCATCGCTCAGCTCAGATTCAATGTAGGAGCTACCCGCGAACAGCGCTACGACAACATAAATAACGGCCATCGACAGGGCGATGATGACGGTGGTGTCGCGAAGGAAACCAAGGCCTGCAGGGAACTTGATGTCCTCAGTGGACTTGGACGGGTGCTTCTTAGAACGGGTCAGACGAGCCACGAGACCGCCGAGCGCAATGCCCGCACCACCGGTGTGACCAAGGGCGACATCATTGGTACCAGCGGCATCCTTCATGAACGGCTGTACAAGCGCGGGAGAGATGGTGACAATCAAACCTTGTGCGATGGAGCCCCACAGAATCACACCCCAAGTCGACATACCGGCAACCTCGAGAATCACGGCGACCATCGTAGCCATGTAGAACGCCACATGACCGGACAGGTAGATGTACTTGAAACGCGAGGTCATAGACAGCAGGATGTTGACAATCATGCCGAAGAAGAAGATAAGGGCGGCTTCAGAACCATACTTCACCAAGACCGTGCCGACAATGGCTTCGTTGTTCGGCACCACACCCTGCACATTGAATGCATGCTGGAACATGCTGCCAAAGGGATCAAGTGCGCCGGAAACGACTGAAGCGCCTGCTGCCAACACCAGGAATCCCACCATGGTTCGGATGGTGCCCTTCATAATGTCGGTAGCCTTCTTGCGCTGCACGGCAAGACCCACCAACGAAATCAAAGCCACAATAATGGATGGCTGCCGGAAAATATCAAGTAGCACCGATAACACGCCGTTCATGCTCTCTCCTTTAATCTTTATGCTTGTTTGTATTGTTGTTTTCCGGATTTGGCGCCGGGTCGAGGCAACAATGTCTCTTCCCACCACCGAAAAGGGTTATTTATTGGGAACCTCGACACCGTGTCGCTTCAGCGCAGCAGCTACCTGTGCGGTGATGTTGTCCATGTCAATAAGGCTGTCCAGAACGACCACGTCATCCATCAGACCTTCTGCAGCTTCAGCGATGTCGCGCCCGACGAACAACACATCAGCAGAGGTAGGAGTAACGGAGGCGATATCCATATGATCGGTTTCCACACCGGTCACACCAAGATTGCTCAGCGCTTTCTCGATGTTGAGTTGGGTCATAAAGCTAGATCCAAGGCCAGTGCTGCATGCGGTGATGATTTTCATTGAAGTACCTTTCGTATGAGTTGTTTGATGAGATGGAAGTGCAGTCTGTCAGGCCAGCGCAGCGGCCAATTCATTGACGTTGGAGGACGCGTTCAAAGCAGCTAGTTTGCCTGAATCGGTCAACAAAAGAGCCAGCGATTGCATAAGATCGATATGCGCGTTTGAGTCTTTCGCGGCCAAGCAAAACATGGTGTTGATGGGATGGGCCTCATCATCAGCCAGCAGGAACGGCTTACCCACTCGCAGCACAGAGAGCGATGTGGAGACCACTCCACTTTCAGGCCTCGCATGTGCAAGGGCAACACCTCCCCCGAGATCTATATATGTTCCTCCTGGACTGGCAATCGATGTCTTAATGGCATCGACATAGCCCCGCTCGATGGTGCCGGCGTCGAGCAAGGGACGCGTCACCAAGTCGACTGCTTCGCGCCAATCTGATACCTGATCGACATACAGCATGCCGTTCGGTTGAAAATACGACATAAGCACGATGCCTCCTTGCAATGCATTAAACCACTACGGCCAGCTACGGCCATCAGACGAATTTAATGTTGAGGTTCATTCCGCTTCACCAAATTCGTATTATCATCATATCGTCATAACGTATTATCGTCATATCGGCGTGTCGTTATGGCGAACCGCAATCCGTATGCTCCTTTTATCAGCCAGAATCAGATTCGAATTCAGTCTCAACAAGACTGTTAACCACCGACCAATGAAGCATCGAGGCCGGCTCAATCGGCAAATGCAACAGTAAGAACCTAGATTGCCCCGAAAGTCACGCCGTTGCGGGCGGCCTTGCGTTCGGCTTTGCGCTCCTCGGCATTTTCGATGCGTTGGATGCGCAGCTGGCGCCAATCCTCGCGCATATCGCGGAAGCGTTCGGCCAGTGTCACGTCGTCGTTATCAGCGGCGGCATCAGCCGAGTCCGCATCGGCCTCGATACCTGCGAACTTGGTGACTCCCAGTTTCAATAGACCCAGTAATTCGCTCAGGGCTTCCGGCATGGGCTCTTCGCCCTCATCGGCAGACTTGGTCAGCCCTTCGATACGCCGGCGAAGCGCATCCGCATCTTCAGGATCAATCTTGAGACCGGCGATCAACGACTGACGCATGGTCTCGTAATCGAGGTTGGCAAAGAAGTTCAGCTGCTGCAGAGTCATGAATCCCTTGAGTTCAGGGAATCGATGAACAACATATTCTTCGCGGTCATCGGCGGCGCGCGTCCAATCGCGGGTGAGCTGTGGATCCAAGGTGGCGGTAATCGACCCTTCGCGCAGACGATAGTGATATAGCACCTTAGGAATACGCACCACGCGCGTGGCCTCGCCGATCACATTGCAGATGCGGGAGAGATCCTCGATCTTACGGCCCACGGGGAAGGAGAAACCATGCCCCTGATATGTGGATGCGGGTGCCAGAAAGGCCCAGAAATAGCCATCAATCTCGGCTTTGACCTGCTTCTTGATGGCTTCGACCGGAGTCAGCACCTGCACTTCATCGAAATCATTGTGACGATAGCTGGAGAGCAGTGGCTTGTCGTTCTCGGAGATGGTGTCGAACTGGAACATCACCAGATCGGCATCGTATTCACGCATGGCATTCAGGCAGTCTTCCACCAGCGTGGGCGCCACAGTGTCATCCGAATCCGCAAAGTAGATGTATGAGCCGGTCGCCTGGGCGATGCCGGCATTGCGTGCGTCAGACAGTCCGCCGTTGGGCTTGTGAATCACCCGCACGCGCGGGTCGCGGGTGGCCCAAGCGTCGCACATGGCCGGGCAGTCGTCAGGCGAGCCATCATCCACCAGCAGAATCTCGAGGTTGCGATAGGTCTGAGCAACCACAGACTTCACGCATTCATCAAGGAATTTCTCGACCTTATATACCGGGATGATGATGCTGACCAACGGCTCCTGTTCCATGCCTCCAGCGTAGCGCCGTCGTGCGAACGCGGCGGCGCTGCGGGTTCGCGGACCGCGAAACCCTTAGAAATCCCAGTCGTCGTCATCGGTTTCTTCGGCCTTGCCCATCACGTAGGAGGAGCCGGAACCGGAGAAGAAGTCGTGGTTTTCGTCGGCGTTGGGGCTCAGCGCGGCCAGAATCGCAGGGTTCACGTCGCAGATCTCAGCTGGGAACAGCGCCGGGTAGCCAAGGTTCATCAGAGCCTTGTTGCCGTTGTAACGCAGGAACTTCTCGACGTCCTCGGTCAAGCCCACACGGTCGTAGAGGGACTGGGTATACTCCACTTCGTTGTCGTACAGCTCGTTGAGCAGGTCGTAGGTGTAGTCCTGCATATCCATGCGCTCGGCGTCGGTGAGCTGGGCGATGCCCTTCTGGTACTTGTAGCCAATGTAGTAGCCATGCACGGCCTCGTCACGGATGATGAGGCGAATCACGTCGGCGGTGTTGGTCAGCTTGGCGTGCGCGGAGAAGTACATCGGCAGGTAAAAGCCGGAGTAGAAGAGGAACGATTCGAGCAGGGTGGAGGCCACCTTGCGCTTGTACGGGTTGTCGCCCTCGTAGTAGTCGAGCACAATCTCCGCCTTCTTCTGCAGGAACTCGTTGTTCTCGCTCCAGTCGAAGGCCGCGTCGATCTGCTCGGTGGAGCACAGGGTGGAAAAGATGGACGAGTAGCTCTTAGCATGCACGGATTCCATGAAGGCGATGTTGGTGTACACGGCTTCCTCGTGCGGGGTGAGCGCGTCCGGAATCAGGGAGACGGCGCCGACCGTACCCTGGATGGTGTCCAGCAGGGTCAGGCCGGTGAACACGTGCATGGTGAGCGTGTGTTCGTCTTCGGTCATCTTCTGCCAGCTGGGGATGTCGTTGGAGACGGGGACCTTTTCGGGCAGCCAGAAATTGCCGGTCAGACGATCCCAGACCTCGAGGTCCTTCTCGTCTTCAAGGCGGTTCCAGTTGATTGCGGAGACGCGGTCGATGAGTTTCAGCGGTTTGCGCGGAATAGAGATAGGTGCCATGAGTAGTGTTCCTTTTACTCGTTGTCGTTATCGTTATCGTCGTTGGACTTGCTTTCGAACTCCTCCGGCGCGGTCAGCCGGAGCAGTGCCTTATAAATCATTGGTGACATTGTGGTTCCTTAGAGTGGTTGGGCTCCCCTCAGTCCGCTTCGCGGCCAGCTCCCCTCAGAGAGGGGAGCCAAGAAAGGGAGCCCGATATATGAATGGACATCTGTGGTTGTTCGAT